>ERZ795057.1879-NODE-1879-length-17162-cov-4.506927_pt1 | contig 17162 bp, 13 predicted proteins | sample MGYA00375141_ERZ795057 | MGnify/ENA primary metagenome ERZ795057 (study PRJEB30186, sample SAMN05720163) | activated sludge metagenome | isolation source: Anaerobic digester | place: Hong Kong | collected 2015-01-26 ... | reverse complement strand
GGTGTGGATCGCACTGGTCGGGAAAGCAGGAATAAACAAAAGCGCACCACTTTCCATATTCTTAGAACCTTTTCGAGAGCTGGATAAACAGTACTATAAAGATTATAAGGAGGATCTGGATAGGTTCAACGAGCAAATGAACAGCAAAAGAAGGGGGAAGAGCAATAAAAAAGGAATGGATTCAACAGAATTTGAGGAAATAGTAGAAGAAAATCTAAAGTCACCATGCAGAAAACAGTTCCTTATATCAGACTTCACACCAGAAGCGTTAAGTGTTGCCCATGAAGATAACCCGAATGGAATAGGCATATACTCTGACGAGTTACTTACCTGGATAAATAATTTCAATCGTTACACCAAAAGCGGTGAAGAGCAATTCTACCTAAGCGTGTGGAGTTGCAGAGAAATAAACATTAACAGAAGAAACTCGCAACACATCTACATTTCAGACCCTTTTATCAACGTAATAGGAACTATTCAACCCGAAAAGCTAGCAGATACATTTGGGAAGGGACGCGATAAAAGCGGATTCACCCATAGGATTCTATTCGCGTACCCCGATTCTATACTTAGGGAAGATTTATCAGATTTCGACGTACAGGACATATTTTTTCATACGTACGGTAACCTCATTAAAGGAATTCTTAACAGAAGAACAAGCGATTCTTTACTTTATGGGGAAGAACCAAGAATTCTGAAGCTAGACAAAGATGCATACGAGGCTTTCAGAGTTTGGAGAGGCAAAAACAACAACAGGATCAACCAAAGCGAGGACGATTCGCTTAATGGCATTTACTCAAAAATTGAGATATATCTTCTACGTATCGCTTTAATTTTTCAAGTTGTTGACGATGAGTTAAATAAGGAAGAAAGTCGGTACATTTCTTCTAAGTCGGTAAGTGCAGCCATTGAACTTATTACCTACTTTGAGAGAAAAGCGGTGAAAGTCAATAAAATGATTTCAAAGTACAACGACCCTCTTAGCAACTACTCATTGGACAAAAGGACTATTTACATGGCCTTGCCTCCTGAGTTTACAACCAGCAAAGGAATTGAAGTTTCACAGCAATTAAATATGCCAAGAAGAACATTTTTCGATTTTCTGAGTGATGATAATCTTTTCGAGAAAACTAAGCATGGCAACTATTGCAAGAAAGTGTAAAAAGTGTTGCACTTTCTGCATTTTCCGCATTATGTAACCCAAAAACAGGTTGAAAGTGCAGAAAGTGCGGGAAGTGCAATATGACATAAAAGCTTTTTTTAACCTTTTTATTATAAGATAATGCTGGCCAAAAGAAAAATGAACTGTAAAGATGCCAAAAGGATTGATATTATTGATCTTCTAGCATCATTGGGCTATAAACCCAAGAAGATAAATGAAAAGGAAGCCTGGTACATTTCGCCATTTCGGCCGAATGAGAATGAACCTTCTTTTCGAGTTAACAGGAATAAACTGCTATGGTATGATTATGGGGCTGGTTGTGGTGGAGATATCATCAAGCTGGGTTGCTTGCTTTTTAATTGTAGTATTAGTGAACTGCTTGAAATACTTGAAAAGGGTAATTTTTCTTTTAGCCAGCCTGAAATTCAACCCTACGTAAATACAAAGAGTGGATTTAGAATTAAAGTTATAAATGAGATCACAAGCCCCACCATTAATAAGTATATCAAGGAAAGAGGTATTCATCTAGAAACTGCAAGTATCTACTGTAAACAAATCGACTATGCGGTTAGAACTTTCAGATATGTAGCATTAGGATTTAAAAACGATTCGGATGGCTGGGAACTTAGAGGGGTTAATTTCAAGGGTGCAACAGTAAAGGACATTTCCACTATTAGGAATGGTAGCAATATAGCCTGTGTGTTTGAAGGTTTTTTCGATTTGCTATCATTCATGGAACTTTACAAAAATTCTTATAAAAAGTACGACCTTATATCGCTGAACTCAGTAGCCTTATCGAAAAGGCTTTCCACCAAAGCAGCAGAGTACAGCAGGATATTTCTGTTTCTGGATAACGATCCAACAGGGAAAAAATATAAACGAAAACTTATATCGGAAACCCCACAAATATTTACTGATAAATCTCACATATACAAGGGATTCAAAGACCTAAATGACTTCTTAGTAAGCTAAATAACCAATAACACTAAAAACTATAACAGAATGGAAACTACATTTGAGCCAAGACAAAAGATTTACACATTTCATGCATTGTTCAATTATAAAGATGCAGGAGAAATCATTCAGCTTAAAGCTGAGGATATAAAGACTTTACTGCTTGAAGACAACGGTTATATGATAGTGGAATTTCATAAAAAGTATATTCTTATTAATCTTCTTCCACTATTCAATGCAATTGATAAAATATTATCAAAGGTATGTTTAACCCTTGAGATATTTGATAATAATGAACAGTTAGAGTTTTTAAGATACTTTTCAGGGCTTAGAAATACCTCCTTTAAAGGACAGAATGAATCACACATTTGTGAATTAATGCAATGGTACTCCCTTCACTTTGAAACATCCCTACCCAATGAAGAAATGTTCGATTTAGACTATTACCTACAAATCAGAAAGAAAGAGAAGAGTGTAACAAAGCGAAAAAAATAAGCGACCAAACAAAAACAAGACATATATAGTTACATATCAAATAGTTGGTTGTATAAACAAGCAACCCTACTTAAGATCAAAAAACAGGTAAAAGGATATACTTACTTTTTACCTGTTTTTTATTAAAATCCTATTGAAAAACCCAAAAAATAGCTATAAAACACCTACTTTTTGGATGTTAACTAACTGATATTCAGTATGTCATTTCTATAAATAGGTATTTTTATGTGAAAACATAACTATAGTTATTTTGTAATACACTGGTTTAGAGAGTATTCACAAAATTGTCTGGGGCTTTGCCCTAGACCATCTTGCTCTTCTTTTTCACTTTTTCTCTTATCTTGTTTTCAGAGTTGGAACTTCAAACTAAAAAAAGTCTATTCATCTGATTTTATATTAGATAAGATGATATTGAAGAAAAAGAGAAGTAGTATTTCGTTCATTTTTACATATTCGCCTACAGAACAGTTAGTTATAAACATAGATTCTACTCCTAATCATTACTAGGAAAATGATGAGGAACAATACTTACTTTCTAGCAGTTTATTTTCTAAAAACCAGGAAAAAAACAAAAGATACCTATAAAATACCTAATTATTGAATGTTAACCGTCTGATATTCACCACACCATTTCTTGAAATAGGTATTTTGTTGCGAAAACATAACTATACCTACTCTGTAATGTACTGATATAGTGAGTAATCCAAAATAATTCTAATACGGAGTATTAGACCATCTTGCTCATCTTCTATGACCATTTTTTTGTCTATCCGTTTTTACAAAAAACACCCTGATGAGTACAATCCTTCATTCGTTTTTGTTAAGCCACTAAAATGCGAAGTGGGCGAGCATTTACGGGGAGCTGTGGAGCGAAAGTCAAGGTTTTCGGTCATTTTTCTTTAGCCAGCAAAATATTTAGCTATGGAAAAATGAAGAAACCCGAAGGGCTTGACCTTTACTTTCGACGGAACAGCGGGGGAGCTTGCCAAAACAAAAACGAATGAGGGTTGAAGAGATTGAAGCTCTTACAGCAAACTTTGGTTGATGCAAGGGGTTTGTGCGGTTTGTTGTAAGTGCTTCCAATAGCAGAAAAGAACCTTACGGAATTTTTAACCATACATTACACTCTTTGCCAAGCATTAGGTTTAGCATAGAATTGTGGGGCTTGACAAAGGGTGTGGCTGTATATACTCTATTCTCCGTTTATGTAGTTTACTGCAGATCTGAAATCTGGAATAAACTCCATAAGTACCCTCATAAATATTGCGGACTCCATCTTCCTGTCATTATACTTTTTACTTAAAAGTTGCTGAAATTCTGCCAAAGCATCCGGAAGCTTGTATTGGAAACAACCATCACTTTGCTTTTTAATATCCTCAAGTAACGGGGTGCCATTGGGGTGGTGTTTATGGATAAGTTCCATTAAAGCTGTTAAATCTGAAGCAATATCGCTTGATTTAAGGTTTCCAATCATTCTCTTGATCTGGATAAAATCTTCTGCAGTACTCTCATTGGGCATCATAGTATTGGTTTTTATGGTTAATACTAACTTTCACTGCCCGTAAAAAAAGGGCATGAACCTTTGCTATTTAAGCCACAGACAGGTACCACCAAGCACCAGGAACTTAAAAGCGAAAGGAACATGCCCAAATAGATTGAGCACGTTCGCTTTCGAGTTTCTCCCCCTTTAAAAATTGGTGGTTTTGTCTGTGGAGAAACTACGAGCTAACGTGTATCTTTTTAAAGTATACTAATGCAAATATACAAAAACAAAACAGGTTTTCAGTTCCTTTAACTAACCAACAGTTAACCTGTTCAACAACACAACTTATTTTTTAAACAGTGTTCATTTTTTTTGTAAATTACATGGGTTATTCTTCTGATTATTAGATTATATTTTTTGGAAAACTCAGTGTTTATAGATATTAAACCACATAAATTTTAATGGTAGATATATGTTTTTCATACTATAAAACAACCGATTTAAAGAATTAAATAAAGGACAAAGTATGAAATTTTCAAATAAACAAGTTAGTTACCTGCAAGGCTAAAAAAAGAAACTGAAGAATTAAACCAAACTAGTTGACACATGAAAATAGACATAGAATTAAAAAAATTTTAGACAAAGAAAATTTTGTTTTTGCCCGCCCACTTCTGCCCTTCGGGACAGTTTGGGAAGCCAACGCACATTGCACACACTTGCAAAATGCACAAGCCACCGCACCGACCGAAATTTGCAAAAGAGTGCAATTGCCCATTTCCATAACCTTAAAGCATATTTTATGAATCAGATTACTTTGGACAACATTAATAATTTAACTGATATTCAACTATCACAGCTTCTTCATACTCTTATAAAGTTGGAGGCTGAAAAATATGAATTACAGGAATGGGACAGGTCTGTTCCCTTTAATATTACAACAGCTGATGCAGGCTCCGACGGTAAAATTGTTTGGAATGGAACTCCTCCAAGTACAAAGTGGATAAAAAATAAATTCACTATTTATCAAAACAAGGCAACAGATTTAATACCAAGTCAATGCAAGGAAGAAATCTTAGAGAAACCCAAGGAAGGAGAAGCAAAAAGAAAACTTAAAGCACAAATTGAGAAGCTTGTCAAAGCAAACGGCTGTTACGTATTATTCAACAATAGAGCTATAGTTGATGAAGGTAAAGATGAAAGGATAAAAAAGTTCAGAGAGGCGATTCAAGAAGCAGGTCACACTAATTACGATACTTTCCAAATATTGATTTATGATTCTAACCTTATTAAAGATTGGACAAATGAGCATATAGGGTCAGTAACCTTAGTACAAAGCTTTAATGGAATTTCTAGACCTTTAGGATTTACAATATGGGAACAGTGGGAACAGCTCACAAATGCAAGTGAAAACGAATTCAAAACAGATGATATTATTAAAAACAATATTGACCTTTTACAGAAAAACATCAAAATTGAAAAGGTTATAAGAATTACGGGGCATTCTGGTCTAGGAAAAACTCGTTTAGTCCTTGAAGCTTTTAGAGGATTAGATATATGTAAATCTATTGTTTATTATAACCTTGAAGGTAGTCTTGATATTTCAGAATTGAGAAATTACTTGTTATCGCATACTGAAAATCAGGAAGGAATAATTGTCGTTGATAATTGTGATATTAAAAGTCATAGCATTTTATCTGCCATCGTAAAAGCAATAGGGAAAATTAAAATAATTACGATTGGACTTGACGACAGTAATGCAATACAGGATTTAAAGATTAGATTGAAAGAAATCAGCAAAGAGAAGTTGTTAAAAAAATCATTCAAGCTAAAATAGGCTCTACCCATCAAACTTCTGATGTCGAATATATAAACACCATTTCAGAAGGTTATCCCTGGATGGCTATTAGATTTTGTGATATTGTATTGAGTAAAGGGATGTCAGAACTTAATAAGATTCCAATTGATGAATTCATAAAAAAATTAATATTCGGACTAAATGCTGAAAATGAAATTGAATACGATGTAATTAGAGCATGTTCGGTTTTTTCAGCATTTGGTTTTCTAGATGATAGCTTTAGAGATGTTATAAATGAAGAATTTAAAGAATCTTTAAAAGCCCAGATGGACTTTATTAGGACTAGAATCTATGATGGCGAAATTACGGACACAAAGTTTAAGACCATATGTAACAAATTCCGTCGTGAAGATATTCTTGAAAGAAGAGGAGTTTATTACATTGTTAAGCCTACAATTTTAGCCATTAATTTAGCTTCAGACTGGCTCGTTAATACTGATTCTGATAGAATTATTGAGATTATAAATCATTTAAAAGATGTTCAACTTGAAGAGAAATTTGTTGAAAGGTTTAAAGACTTAGACCAAATTGACAAAGCGAAGGATATAGTTGCAACATTATGGGGACCTAAAAGCCCTTTTGGTATAGCGGAAGTTCTTAATACTTCGTGGGGTTCACTGCTCTTTCGCTATGTTGTTGAAGTGAATCCTATGTCTACATTAAAAGCTCTTGAAGAAGCATTCGGGAACAAAACAAAAGAAGAACTTTTATTAGTGGCTGAAGGTCGAAGAAATCTAGTTTGGGCATTAGAAAAACTTTGTTTCCGTGATGAAACATTTATTCCAGCAGCTAAAATTTTATATTCATTTGCAGTAGCAGAAAATGAATCATGGGGCAATAACTCTACAAACCAATTTATACAACTATTTCAATTATTCTTATCGGGAACAGAAGCTAACCTTAAGAAAAGGATTAATGTAATACGATGGGGATTAAGTAAAAATAATTCTGACTATACACGAGTTGGAGTTGAAGCATTAGGACGTGGACTAATAAATGACAATTATTCTCGTATGGGAGGTGCAGACAAACAGGGAAGTGGAGCACCTTTGAAAGATTATCAACCTAATTGGGATGAAATCTCCAACTATTGGAAAGAATGTATACAAATATTAACTGAAATAGCTTGTTCCAAAGATGAGAATTCGACTTTGGCAAAATCTAAAATCGCCGATTCATTGCGAAGTCTAATTCGTGATAACGAATTTGAGGTGTTAGACTCTATGTCAAAAATTATAGAAAGTAAAGGGAATCTTTGGACTGAAGCTTTAAGCAATCTTAAGTTGACACTAGCATACGAAAAGCGTCTTACTAAAGATATGATAAAGAGAATTAATGAATTAATTATAGAATTAACTCCAACAGACATAAAGAATCAAATATTTCTAAAGGTAACGCAACCAGAATGGGATACTTTCGAAAAAGATGAAGAAGGACATTATATCGATAAACCTCTGCAAAATGCCGAATCGCTTGCTGAAAAAATTATTGGTGAAGATATAGATTTAAAACCTTTTATTTCTGACCTTTTAGTTGGAGAACAACGCCAGGCTGGAAGTTTTGGTAAAAGAATTGGAGAATTAATAGATAATCCAAGTGATTTAATCAATTTCACATTGAGTGAATTGAGAGAAATAGAAAAGGAAAAACAAAATCCTGAGTTTATTGGAGGCTTGTTATTAGGCGCAAAGGAAAAAATAGACATAAATAATATAATTGACGATTTAATAAAGGACGTTGACCTTCAGCAACATGTATTTTACTTTGTCAGATTACTACGCCCTACTTATAAAAACTTAATAAAACTTTTCAGTCTAATCGATAATTTCGGATTCCCTATAAATCAATTTCAAAATTTCCGATTAGGCAGAGCCTTGGATGAATTATCGAATGATGAAGTAATTCAATTGTGTCAAAAAGTTTCAGAATATGGCAATGCTGGTAAATGGACTGCTTTATCCCTAATCTTCATGTATTGTTACAATAATCAAGAAAGGTTTAAATACAGCATTGGTTATTTAAAGGAACTCATTTCTAAAAACAACATGCTGATAAATAATGATAATTCATATAGGTTAGATGGTCATCATTGGTCTGTTGTTGTTGAAAAAATTCTCGATGAAAATACTGAAAAGGAATTTGCCATTGTAATTTCACAACAATTGGTAGAATTCTGCGGTGAAAAATATTTCAATTATTCCTTGGAATCTTATCTACATAAGGTTCTTTCAATACTATTTGAGAGATATTTTCATGTTGTTTGGGAAACATTTGGGAATGGTATTATTGGTGATTATCTCAACTATTTCCATCTGAAAAATATGATAGGCACCAAAAATGGATATATGAATAATACTGAAGGAATAGCCTTCATGAATCCCGATTATTTTGAGCATTTAATAGCATGGTGCAAGCAGCATGAAGATGTTGCGCCAAAAAGAATTGCCAATATGATGCCATTAAGTGTGAAAATTATGGACAAAGAGACATGGCATCCATTCTCTAGAATGGTCATAGATGAGTTTGGAGATGACGAGAAAGTACTTGAAAATTTATCATCCAATATGGGAACATTTGGTTCTGTTGGTTCTTCTGTACCCTATTACCAAACTCAAAAAACTATCCTTTTAGAGTTGGTAAGTCATGAGAAAGAAAAAGTACAAAATTGGGCAATTAAGATGATTGAGTATACCGAGAAAGTAATTAAAAGAGAACAATTGAATGATGAACAGATGAATTTATAAACGGATAGATACACCAAGTACATTTGCAATTCGCTCAACCCAACGCTCAACCCAAAATTGCAAAAGAGCTTGTCTGTCTGCTTACACTTTCTTTGCCGACTCGAAAAACAAAATTAGGACAGTGCTAAAATTGAAAATATAATGAATGAAAAATAAAGCCCAGCAGGTAACAATCTGTATATGTCATAGCCGGTTTTCAGGGTAATTGTAGGTTCATCACCCGCATCAAATTCATCTCGGTTTGACAGGAAAGTAGCCCGCAATCGGCTACGCCACATACAGGTAACCGTTACCCACAATTTATAAATTGACAACTAATGACAAAAAACAGTTTATATCCAAGCACATTATTTCATTTCACCAAGAAAGATGGATTTTTAAATATTTTAAAGGAGACTTTTAAAATTTCATATGCAAGAGAAGCTATTAAATCTCCTAAGAATGAAAGAAAGTATGCTGTACCAATGGTGTCTTTCTGTGATATTAAACTTTCTGAGATAAAATATTTTATAGAAAAAGGATATGGTAATTATGGAATCGGATTAACAAAAGAATGGGCAAATAAAAATGGATTAACACCAGTAATGTATATCAATAGACATTCTGATATTGCAGACAACTTGATTGAAGGTTTGAATAGTATGTATGCTCATATAAGTAAACTTAGCAATAAAAGCGAATTGAATAGAATGGCAAAGAGCTATCACAATATTTTGAACTTATATCGGTATGTAAAAAATTATGAGGGAGAATTAATTAGGGACGAACTATTAGTCGATTCAAATTATAGATTCGCGGATGAAAGAGAGTGGAGATACGTTCCATCACTTGAAATACCATATATTGAACCATTTGTTGCAATTTCAAACATAAAGACAAAATCACAAAAAGAATTGTACAATCAAAAAGTATCGCATTTGAAATTATCATTTGAACCTGAAGACATTAAGTATCTTTTTGTAGAAAACGAGGATGATATAATTGAACTTATAAATCATTTAGATTACGCAAAGAGTAGATATGATTCTGTTACTAGGAAAAGGCTTGTAAGTAGAATTTTGACAGTAGAACAAATAAAAAATGATTTTTAAATTTCAGGAATGAATATAGAAACCTTAGAACCATACACTTTATACTTAGCTATTTCTTTAATAGGAGTAATTGGCTTTTATTTTAGGACTTATTTAAAGGAAAGAGCGAAAATTTCTGCGTTAAAATCAGAGAATCAAACATTAGTAGAACAAACAGAATCTATTAAAGCTAAGTATAACAAAGAAATTGAAGAATTAAAAAAATATCACCAATTAGAAATTGAAAAGAGAAAGTATCAATATGAAAGCAAGAAAGAACAATATTTAAATTTCTTTCGATTATTGGACTCATTCACAAGAGATGCAAACAAAACAACTCAAGAAAAACTTTTGCCAATTCTTGATGAATTCAATAGAAACTACCTTAATGCTGCAAACATCAACAATAAAAGAGATGAAACAAAGGCAGTTACTGTAATGTCGAAAAAAATACAGAAATTAATGTTTGATGCAAATGAAGATTTAATTAGAATTAAACAAGAGACAAACACAATTAGATTAATAGCAAGCAATAATATTATTAAGAAACTTAATCTTCTTGAAATGGCATATGACAAAAATATGGAGAAGGCAAATAAAATGATGAGTGATTTGCCTAAACTGATGCTATTAAATGACCAAATCAAAATGAAAGAGAACCAAAAAGATATTGAAATATCAGGGTTGGTAATTCAAAGTATAAAAAATGATATCATTGAATTAATGAGAGAGGAACTTGATGAAATTTAATAAAAACTGTGGGTAACATGGGGTATGTCTAACACTGGTATTGAGTGGATTAGAAAACATTTGTTCCACGTTAACTTTTTCTCTGGGGATTCTGAATCACATTATAATCCAAAGCAAAAACGCAACACAAACCGTTAGGGCCTCATCCCATAACAAAAAGTAAAATGGACAATAAACTGAACGATCTTTTTAATTTTTTAGACTCAAATAGAAGGTATAACCATTATTTACAAGAAGGATTTTACAAATCGATTGTTTTGCCTTTTGAAACTCCCAAAGACAAAGTCGTATCACTTTTATACAATATTGCTAACACACAAAGCCAACCAAATATTGACAAACTTGCCAACTTCTTTAAAAGCATTATACCTGACAACGAATGTTTTGAATCATTTTCAAACTTTGTATACAAAATCAATTCAAACAGCCAAATAAAAGTTTGCTTTGAAAGTTTATTTAAAGGCATGGAACAACAGAGTGGCTGGGGCAATAAAACTTCAGCATTATTTTCAAAGACAATATATCATTTACACAATGGCCATTATTCTGAGAAATTAAAGATTTGGAATGATGTTCCTAAGTTTATTGATGAAACAGATAATTTCTATCTACCGGTTGATTCTGTAATTATTACGATTTTTAATAAGATAGACGGTTCTACTAACTGGAATTTTAACAATATTAATTCGAAGTTAAAGATAAATTATAATAAACAGCAAATAGAAGTATGGGATGATTTATGGTTTTGGGGATTTATAACACAAAAAGGATCAGACAATAACAGGGCTTTAGTATGGAATGAAAATAAATATTGGAGTTTAAAAGAGACCGACAAAGATCCTGAAATGATAAATGAAATTAGGTTGAAATCGTTGGAATTTCTGAAAATAATAATGAATGACAAATAGAATGTTAAATTACTAAGATATAATAAGAAAGCGTAAATAAATGCATATGAAAATAGTTCTCAGCAGAAAAGGATTAGACTCGGAATATGGCGGTATTCCAAGCCCGGTTATTAAAAACGGGAAAGGTGAATGGATGTATATTCCTATTCCAATTCCTTCTCCTCATACAAATGATATTAAATACTCCGAGCTGAGCTGGCCAGAGGAGTTCAAAAACCCTAGCTCCTTTTATGAAAAAATTACCCTAAAATCAGAAAAAACTGAACATTGTCATCTTGATCCTGATATTAATAGAGATTACCTAAATGATAGACATGACGAATGGACACCCAATTTTGGTCAGGTAAAAAGCGCTCAGTCGCATCTTAAGAACAATCAGATTGGTGCAAATGATATTTTTCTATTCTTTGGGTGGTTTAAAAAATATGAATACTCCAACGGAATGTACAAGCCTATTAATGATGGTTTCCCCAACGGTTTTCATGCTATCTATGGTTACCTTCAAATAGAAAAAAAATTGTCTATTATTATTAATGATGAAATTCCTGAATGGCTAAAGTATCACCCTCACTTCAAAAACAAAGAGCATAAAGAGTTTAATCACATTAATAACTCAATTTACATAGCAAACAAGTATTTCAATCATTCAAAAGTCAACAACAAAAAAGGAGCAAACATTTTCAAGTTTGATGAGAAGTTGGTTTTAACAAATCCCAATGATGATAAGGCAAGACGTAGTTACTGGAGATTCCCAGAAACCTTTAGTATCAACAATGTTGATCTTACCTACAACACAAATCGAATCAAATGGTCGATAAAAGATGGAAATGTTTTATTACAATCAGCTTGTAAGGGGCAAGAATTTGTTTTTAATGATGATACAGGAACCGTTGAAGATTGGTGTATCAATTTAATCAATGAGTTTTCAGTTTAGGAAAAACCCGACATGTTATGGCACAGATTATTGACATAAAATCTTACAATCAGGACTACAGAGACTCACTAAAGGTATACAAGCAAGATCTGATTGATTTTCAGGAAAATATTTACACTATGATGATAAACCTTGCTACTAAAGGCAAGTGGAAGGAATGGGATAAAAAGATGAAGGAAGGCTCGGAATTTACTTTTAGCCTCGATATGCTACTAAATGTTGGCGATAAAAATATTGACAAACTCTTTGAGCTATACTCAAAAGTAAATGAAACAGTTGAAGGAATAAAGTAACAAGTTCTTGCTAATCGGAAAATTGTTTGAAAACTAATCTATCCTATTACTCATTCAACCCAAAAAGTAAATTGCCTGAAGGGGAATAGTGCTTTTGCTTCAATTTAATTCTACTGTACTCAATACACATTGCACTTAGTATAATTTTTCAGTACGTTACTAATCCAGCGCAAAAGAACACCCTCAATAACCATTCTTCAAAATACTTGGAAGAAAACTCCACTTACAAAAATTCGATTTATCTTTGTAATCACTATGTGGAACGAGCTGGAAATATTAAGGAAGGAATATCTTGATCTGGGATTGTCAGAGGCAATTGACTATGAAAAATTCTCAATGATATCAATTGTCTACAATTCCACCAAGATTGAAGGGTGCTCGTTGACCGAGAATGATACTATATTATTGTTGGAAAACGACATTACTGCCAAAGGAAAACCATTGGCAGACCACTTGATGGTTAAAGACCACTACTCGGCTTTTATATTTCTTAAGGAAATAGCGAAGCAAAAGAAAAAAATTAGCATCGATTTAATAAAACAAGTGGCTGGACTTGTTATGAAAAACACTGGTGGAGTAGTAAATTCTACGGCTGGTTCATTTGATACATCCAAAGGTGATTTACGAAAAGCGCAAGTGTATGTTGATAGAAAATATTTTCCGGACTTCTCAAAAATTGAGCAATTATTAATTGAACTTATCGATAATGTAAACCAGCGCTTAGATAACGTTTCTAATAATGATGTTCTAAAACTATCGGCAGATATCCACTATAACTTAGTAAATATCCACCCTTTTGGTGATGGAAATGGAAGAACGTCAAGGTTAATGATGAATTATATTCAAATGTATCATAACGAACCACTTATTAAAATTTTCACTGAGGATAGAGCTGAATATATTAAGGCCTTGAATAAAACTGAAGTAGATGAGGATATCTCAATATTTAGGGATTTCATCTGTAGTCAGCAGATTAAGTTCTACAAAACTGAAATTAAAAAGTTTAAGCAAAAAGATAAAGGTTTTAATTTGATGTTTTAGCAAACAATTTACATTATACACTGCACATAAAAACTGGCTTTAAATTAATTAGTTACCACATTATTTTTATTAACTCCCGTACTAAATTTTTAATCAGTACCACTCAACTATTTCGAACCTAAAAGTAAATTACATACAGAAGTTATATTATTTTGCTGAAAGCAAATTCTTTAACCGTAGAAGTTTACTTGTTACTCGATTTATTATCTTTGTGTTAAGGTTATAATCAACGGTGAAGCTGAGGCCAACACCTAGCGGATGACGGGGGCGGATGTGGCTGTTTTTACAGCGTGATTATAGTTTAATCCGCGCAAAGCGGGACTTTTTGCCAAAGAAAAATAAAAGTAAATAATGAGCCTAAGTTGTAATCCAGCAATATAATATCTATGATTAACTAAAAAAATTCAATTATGGCAGAATTAAGTTCACCTTTACAAATCATGGGTTTAATAGAAACCAATTGTGCTTCTGACCCTAACATTGTTTCTGTGTATAAATATATAACAGAAGATATGGGTGGAAATGAATATATTGGTTTTTCAGTATTTTATTCATCTTCAAATGATTTGAACAGCAGTGATTTCAGAGATGTCAAACTTCTCTGGCAAAAAGGGAGAATTACCGATGAGGGCATTGAGTTTTTAGAAGAAAAATGGGAATTATACGAAAGAGACGAATACAGAAATAAGTATGGAGATACTATTAAAATTGTTTACTCCCCCATTGGGAAAGATGGGAAAATATTGGATGACCAACAAATAGAACAGCTAATTAAACAATCCAAAGAAAAAAATGAAGGAAACAAATTTGAGAGAAAAGAAAAGGTTTTATTGAAGGAGGAATCGCATACACAAATTCCCCAGAGTGATTATACCGGCGAAAGAATACTTACTGAATTTGAGAAAGAGTACGCTCACCAGCATTCTTTAATTAATGCAATCAAAAATAACGATATTGATAAAGTTAAAGAAGCAACAAAATATACAGAATTAGTTAATTTTTGTCCAAACTATGAAAAACTGCCTATTATACTGGCGCTATATGATAGAACTGACCCAAAAATTCTTGAAATTCTATTAGAAGCAGGTGCTGATCCAAACATTAAAATCAAGGATGGAACACCTTTATTAGCTGATGCAAATAATTATAGCAAATTGGAAAAGTTTGAAATGTTACTTAAGTATGGTGCTGATCCCAATACCCTTTTGGGAAGTTATGAAAATCGTACAATTCTTTATGAAGTAATCGACTATTTAAAATATCAGAAAAAGAATGAATCACTCGAAAAAAGTTATAAAAAAATAAAATTATTACTCGAAGCGGGTGCTAATCCTGATGGTATACTTAATAAAAAAAATTATTATACCCTATCGCCAATTTTACGTGCAGTTGAGTTGATGCAAAATCCTGCGTTATTTTTTAATAAAACTTATTATAAAATTCTTGCCCTGCTTAAAAAGAAATCGAAGCATCGTTGGTGGTTGTTCTGGGTTATTGCTAAACCAAATTAGTTTTTCATTATTATTTTTAATACTCAAACAGTAAATTTTTCTTGTTTCTTGATTTATTACCTTTGTGTTAAGGTTATAATCAACGGTGAAGCTGAGGCCAACACCTAGCGGATGACGGGGGCGGATGTGGCTGTTTTTACAGCGTGATTATAACTTAATACGCACTAAGCGGGACTTTCCCGTCTCGCTTTTTACTTTTATAATCCCCTACTCATTCGATCCCAAAAAGTAAATTGGCTGCAGGGGCATAATGTTTTTCTGTTCATCGGACATTTTTGGGTAGTGTTCCTGCCAAAGTTCAATAAATCTATCAAAATCGATTAACTCAATGTGCTTGTCGGATGAACGGGCTTCCATTATTGCTGGTTTGCTGAAAGTACCAGAAGTAACAAAAATACCAACATCGCTTGGGCGTTTCATGGTACCCGCTAAACGCTGAATATCATCTGAGGAAATTGATGAATCGGGACGATGCTTTACCTGCACAATTATTCGTGGGAGTTTTACACCTAGCGGATCAGTATAAGCAAGAATATCAATACCACCATCTTTCCCCTGCGGGGAAACAAAGGAGATAAAGTAGCCCATTGCTTCAAGCAGAATGGCAACCATATCCTGGAAATCGTAAGGACCTTTACTAACAATATAATCCCTTAATCCATCCAGCGCCTGCTGCTGGTACTGCTCCAACAAAGCTTGCTGCTGCTGGGACACGTCTTCTTCGATAACTTCATCAACATCATCATTCGATTTTTTTCGTTTTGCATCCCATTCCCAGTACTTTGCCGTTGCTGTTTCAAGAAGTTTTTCCTCGCCCAACTTTATAGCCTTTTCACCCTCATCGGTTAATGACCAAACTCCTTTATGCTTGCGCAGAAAACCGGCCTTCATACAATCAATTGTGTAGAAGTAGAAAACCGATTCCCAGCGTATGTAACCTGTTTTCTCGTACCTGTGGGTTTCGTACTCATCAAACTCCACTGTTTCTCTTATTTTATCTACAACCTCTTTTGCTCTTAACGAGCCCCCGGCCTTCTTAAGAATATTAAAAGCTGCAAAAATGGTCTTTTGAGCTATCTTCTTTGATCTTGATATTTGCTTTGCCATATATAGAATAATTTTAGTTTCTTACTTCACACTCCCTTCCACTATCGCAATCTCATCGTCGGTTAAACCGTACAGCTGATAAACTAGCTGGTCGATTTGGGTTTCTAGTTCGGTTGTATCAGCGAGATTGTCTTCTTTCTTTAGCATTAAAATTTGATTAACTATATTATCCAATTTATTAAGTTTAAAGTTTTGATGTATTGGAATTTCTTTAATATCATTTGGATTTAATTTTGGGAACACATCTTTCCCAAAATTTGGAAAGTAGTTAGCAGCAAACCATGATATTAACCTACTATTTACTATGCCCAGAATACTATGAAGATGATCATCATTATTCGGTTTAAAGGGAGAAATACTATGCCCATAATAAAATAATTCATCAACAATTGTCGCTTGAATTCTTTTTCCAGTTCCAGTTACTTCACGAAATATAATTCTCTTTCCTTCAAAAAATTTTTTTTCTCTGGGAGCAGCTAGCCAATCCCCATAACTTAACCATTTATTATCCCAAGATATTGAATACCTCTTCAAGTTTTTACCTTCTAACCAACGTCCGCAAGTTTCATCCTTTTTAAAATCAAAATGAAATGCTTTGGATATAATTATTTCTTTACTATGCCCTCTATAACTATCATATGGAGTTATTCCCTGAACAACATCTCCAAGATTTGATAAAGGTATTGATGATTTTCGTATCTTATCAATAAGTAACTTGCTATTTAAATCTAATCTATATTCAACTTTAAAATTTTGATTATCTATCCATTTCTCTCTTTCAACATTAAAGTCTAAAAGGTTATTAATAATTCTAAAACTTTTTGTCATGTTGATTTTAGCAAGCATCAGCAGGTT
>ERZ795057.1867-NODE-1867-length-17219-cov-28.337101_pt1 | contig 17219 bp, 15 predicted proteins | sample MGYA00375141_ERZ795057 | MGnify/ENA primary metagenome ERZ795057 (study PRJEB30186, sample SAMN05720163) | activated sludge metagenome | isolation source: Anaerobic digester | place: Hong Kong | collected 2015-01-26 ... | reverse complement strand
CGCCATTGGCTGGGACAAGCAGCGATTGCGCCTGAGGCGCACAAGAGTTTTGCAAAGGTCTCGTAATAAATTATTCTTCCGGGATAAACGGGGTTGGGCCGACATGATGATTTGCTTGAAATGGAAATAGTGCGGAAGTAAAAATCAGTTGAGCCTGTACTTTAAGTAGGTATATCTCTTCTTAGTTTTATTGTTTTTTACTGCAATGCCAAGGGCTTTCCTGGTCCCAACAATAACTACCAGTTCCCTTCCCCTTGTCACGGCTGTGTAAACCAGGTTGCGTTGTAAAAGCATATAATGCTGAGTTAGGATTGGAATAATTACGGCCGGATAATCACTTCCCTGGGATTTGTGAACAGAGACTGCATATGCCAGTACTATCTCATCCAAGTCTGAAAAATTATAAACGACATCCCTGCCGTCAAAGGAAACAGACACCTCCTGATTCACAAAATCTATATTGCCGATTTTTCCTATATCACCGTTGAAGACCTCCCTGTCATAATTGTTCCTGATCTGCATGACCTTATCATTGACCCTGAAATCCCTGTTTCCTCTTAACAGTCTTTCATCTCGCGGATTTAATAAATTCTGAAATTCTGAATTAAGATTATTGGCACCTACTATGCCCTTGTGCATCGGCGTAAGAATCTGTATGTCGTCAACAGGATCAAAACCAAAACGATTTGGTATGCGCTCTTTTGCAAGTTCAAGTATAATTTTAAGTACCTCCTCCGGGTTTTCCTTTTCAATAAAAAAGAAGTCATCATTCGGGTCTGTTTTTTTGAATTCAGGAAGTATGCCATTATTAATTCTATGGGCATTTGTAATAATAAGGCTTTCTTTAGCCTGGCGGAAGATCTCATTCAACTCAACAACCGGCATGCAGCCGGATGCAATGATATCGTTCAGTACATTACCCGGGCCGACAGAAGGAAGCTGATTGACATCACCAACCAGAATTAACGTTGCATGAGGCGGAATTGCCTTTAAAAGGTTATGCATCAGAATTGAATCAATCATGGATGCCTCATCAATAATTATTAAATCACAGTTTAACGGTTCTTTTTCATTTTTTTTAAACCCTCCTGTTTTAAAACTGTATTCAAGAAGCCGGTGAATTGTCCTTGCCTCATGATCAGTGCTTTCTTTCATTCTCTTTGCTGCCCGGCCTGTTGGGGCTGCCAGAAAAATTCTGGCTTTTTGCCTTGAAAATATCCTTAAAATTGCATTAATAATAGTAGTTTTTCCAGTGCCTGGTCCTCCTGTAATAACCATGATTTTGTTTTCAATGGCGCATCTGACCGCTTCAATCTGATTTTTGGCAAGATTTATAGACAGTTGCCCCTGAACCCATTCAATCGTTTCATGCGCCCCCATCTTCTGTATCGACTTTGGTGCCTTTGCCAATTTTTTTAGAATTCTCTCTATGGTGATTTCAGAAATATAAAACCTGGCGAGATATACGGCTTTGTTGTTTTCCTGGAATCCATTGATCCCGCTGTTGATGTCCTCGATTACAATCCTTTTTTCAAATTCAACATTTGCAAAAGCCTTAACTATGATATCCCGATCAATTCCAAGGATATCAAGGCACTGATTCAAAAGAGGTTCATAAGGATAATATACATGTCCCTGATCTGCAAGTTGCCGGAGCACATAGAGTATGCCCGCTTCTGCCCTGACCTCAGAGTCTTTAGCAAACCCTAATTTCTCTGCAATACTGTCAGCAGTGGCAAACCCGATACCAAAGATATCTGTTGCCAGTCGATAGGGGTTATTCCTGACAACTTCAAGAGATCTTTTTCCATATTGTTTGAATATTTTTACTGCATAACCTGTGCTGATATCATGGGTCTGAAGGAATAACATTACTTCACGAATTTCCTTTTGATCATCCCAGGCCTTTTTTATAGATTCAATTCTCTTTTTACCGATACCATCAACTTCAGCCAGCTTTTCAGTCTCATTTTCAATAACTTCAAGCGTTCGTTTGCCGAATTTTGTTACCAGCCTTTTTGCCATAATTGGGCCAATGCCTCTAATGAGTCCAGATCCCAGGTATTTTTGAATACCATAAATTGAAGCAGGAACAGCCGTTTTGAACTGGACTATTTTAAACTGTTCACCAAATCTGGGATGGTTTACCCACTCACCTTGCATTTTAAGAATCTCTCCAGGCGACGGGGCCAAAAGATGTCCAATCACAGTTACAGGTTTTTTTTGCCCAGACACCTTAACCCTTGCAACCGTAAATCCATTTTCCTCGTCGGTATAGGCAATTCTCTCTATCTGGCCCTCAAGCTCTGAAATCATCTAATAATTCTGCCTTTACTCAAATGTATAAATCCAGAAAAAACCCCCATCAGAAAAACTCCAATGAGGGTATTATCTATTCAAAAATTTCAGATTAGTTATCAACCCACAGCATCTTTCAATGCTTTTCCGGCTACAAATTTAGGAACGTTTTTTGCCTTAATTTTTATCTCCTGGCCTGTCTGTGGATTTCTTCCTTTCCTGGCGTTTCTTTTCTGGGTTTTAAAGGTTCCAAAACCAACCAGAGTGACAGCTTCTTTCTTTTTCAGTGACTTTGTAATTGATGAAATAACCGCATCTACTGCCGCCTGAGCCTCCTTCTTTGTTTTGACTACTTTTGCAACCTCATTAATCAAATCACCTTTGTTCATCTTTCCTCCTCCTTTTGATTTAATATTTTTAAAAACACCAAAACTCCCAGATCCTGGTTAACAAACTAATCCGATTTTAATATATTCTAATACAAAGTTGATTTATTTTTTACAAGTTTATAATTTTTGTCTACCAAAAAATATTTAAAAATTAAAATTATACCTTATTTTATAATTGTATAAAAATTCCAAATAAGAATAAAATACATTTTTATTATCTTCCGCTCAGGAAATAAATTGTCCTCGACTGCACCGCAGCGTACCAAAAGGACATTAGCGCCTGCAGTTTATCATTTAAATTTCCCTCACGTGAATATTTGCCAACTTCATAATAAAGCTGAGCCCAGACAGGAATATTTCCGCCTTCTTTTGCAAGAATTATATTTTGACGCACATTTTTTAAGGCCAGATCAAGCATATTAATCAATGACTGTTCCTGGTCCACTTTTACCACATTACCCGATTTATCTATCATAGCCATAAGTGAATAATATTTTGTAAGCAGACCCGATGTAGCACAAAACAGCTCCATAGCCGCTCCCAGGCGGGCTACATCGCTCTTTGGAGGAAAGTTAATAAAGCCCGTGTAAGAAGCATAAGTCAAGCCGAATGTAAGATCATTTTCCATAAGTTTCATCCTGGCCAGAGCAGGTGAAGCCCCCATTTTATCGGCTTCTTGCTCAATGTAAAGGCTTTCAAAATATCGCATATTAACATCTGCTGCCACAGAAAAAAGAGTTGCAAGACCTTTTACAGCGACAGGTTCAGGCATTCCTTTCTCACCAAAACCCAGACAGATATTAAGCCTGTCATGAGCAAGCTCAATAGAAACCTCACTCATTTTATAAAACATCACAGTTAAAAACATCTTTTGAAACCATTTTTCCAGAAGTTTCTGCTTGACTTGTGCCTGTTGAGAATTTGATGATTCCCCGGATGACAAGGCATCTGAAATATATATAAGTCTGACAACTATCTGTTCATTTCCCCTTAAAATTGAAAACCTCAGTGTGTCGCCGATTCTTGTCTGCTGAAATAATTCACCCACTTCGCGTACAGATTCAACAGCATAATCATTAATACGATAAATGATATCACCTGCTAAAATACCTTCACGGAAAGCCATACTGTCAGGTAAAACTTCATTGACCATTAATCCCTGGCCGTACGGGGATTTTGATACGGTAATTCCCAATACGGGACGTGGGCCTCCAGATAAACGCCCTGCTTCCTGCATAAGGTTTTCAATTGCAAGCATGCTCCTCTCAAAGTTCTGGGAAAGCAGTATACATCCCTTGGCCTGAATCACCTTGGCATAGGCATCAGCCAGGGTAATAATATCACTCAGGGTATTGATCTGTTCCGTATCTAATCGGGAATAAAACGAATTAACGCTTTCCTGGGAAAGTCTGTATAGATCAATATAATTTTTAACCGCCTCTTTGGGATTACCCTGGAGGGTTGACAGAGTTCTTAATACATCTGCCTGAAGATACGCCGAATACCCTATGATAAAAGACATTACTGCTCTACTGTAGGCCACACTTATGTTTCCCTGAAGCAGGGAATCCAGGGAGCCTTTATAAAGTGCTTCTGCCAGCTCCATAGTCCGGGTTATATTCTGGCTCTTATAATTGTTTGGTATTAACTTATATTTTGCCCGGGTTTCTTTATGTCTGTCATGCCAGGCTCTGACTGCATCTCCTGTACGATCAAAGACGTGTTTCGGTATATCGGGAAGGATATCCTCCTTTACTTTAGGCTTTGAAAGCCGGCTGCCTGTCAAATATTCATATGCCTCATATATATCCCCTGTCTGAATAATCCTGGCACCCAAAGAGTGGCCAAGATCAACCAGGTCAACCATTGACTCAGTTATAAGATCATAGGCATATCTGCTTCCATATGGAATCAAAACAGTTTTTTTGCCGGCCCTTACGGCACCCTGAATTTTCTGAGGGATGCCTCCTGCAGGTCCAATAGTACCGTCAGGGTTTATCGTGCCTGTCATTGTCACATCATCCTTAATATGATCTCCACGGATTGCCGCTATGACCCCAACTGTGGTAAGGCCACCAGTACCTGGACCGTCAACGCTGCCAAAAATATCATAAGAAATCCTGTAATTACTAAGATCTATGCCAAGTATTTGACTTGCCATGGCAGCAGCCATCCAACCGGCCGAACTCATCATGGGCCCTGCCCCACCTGCAACGTTTTCAAATATACCAACCGAAATTCTTTTCTTTGGATTTGGTTCTGCCGTTACATAACCACGGCTGACACCACCCGTTTTCATTATTGGATTAAACCACAGCCAGTCGATAACCACTTCACCGGCATTTATTGTATTTGGGAAAGAAAAAGATAAAAGCCAGAACAAGGCTGAAAGGAAATATAGACACTTGCACTTTCTCAAGGCTAATCCTCCCGATTATCAATCACTAAAAGTAATGGGCATGGCGAAATTGTACTATTTTAAACAAAGAAGTAAAGACTAAAAAGACTGAGACTCATCACGCTCAGGTGGTAATGATTCATTTTTCGCAATTTTTTTTAATGTTTTTTAAATTGACAAAAAATATTCTTCCCTGCGAATATAAACATTTATTCAAATACAGACTTAAAAGGAAGGGAACTATGAAGCCTGAGTTCATTGAAGCACGCGATTTGCCTGATGCCTGGTTTCAGTGTATTTACAGACTGCTTGAAACCGGCCGCAAATATGTTATTCAAAGAGGCAGCTATGAGGGTCAAAAAAGGCTGGAATTTGATTTTATTACTGTACATATAAAGTACCCGGGAGTACGTCCTCTCCTGCCTGATATACCTCCATCGCTTGGTATCCCGAACCCGGTTGCCGAAGGCTATCTCGAGGAATATCTGCCATATCTTATGACCTCCGCAAAACAACCGGGCGAAGACTATACCTATGGTCAATATCTGGAACCCCAGATCGCTGAAGTTATTAGAATGTATAAAGAGGATGGGTACGAAACCAACCAGGCATATATGACAGTAGGTGACGCACAGGCGATCTTTCTTAATGATCCTCCATGTCTTCGAGGAATTGATACCCGTATTAAAGAAGGCAAGCTTCATTTCATTTTATATTTTCGTTCCTGGGATCTATGGAACGGCTTTCCAGCAAACCTGGGTGCTATTCAAATGCTCAAGGAATATATGTCATCAACCATAGGTGTGGAAGACGGAGAAATAATAGCGTTAAGCAAAGGCCTTCATATATATGACTATGCATGGGATCTGGCCAAGCTGAGAACAATGCGTGACGAATCATCATAATAAAGAAATAATGGATTGCGTGGAAAAAATGAAGGCTGATATAAAGGGAATGGATTCAAGTGAAATAGAGGAATGGGTTGCTGGAATGGGGCTCGAAGCATATCGAGGCCGGCAAATCCGTCACTGGCTCCTTAAAAGGCTGGCCAGCTCGTTTGACGATATGACGGATATTAGAAAGCCCTTAAGATTACTTTTAAAAGAGAAGGCAAATATTGAATTACTTGAGAAGATTAAGGTTCTTGTATCGGAAGATGGGACCGAGAAGTATCTGTTCAGGCTCCCGGATGGCATTTTGATCGAATCTGTACTTATTCACGAAAAAGACCATTCAACACTTTGCATATCTTCACAGGCAGGTTGTTCCATGGGCTGCCGTTTTTGTCTGACGGCAAAGCAGGGTCTCAAAAGAAATCTCACATCCTCAGAGATTATTGAACAGGTTATACAGGTAAAGCGATGTATAAAAGAACCTGAAAGACTTACGAATATCGTTTTAATGGGCATGGGCGAACCATTGGCAAATTACAGCAGCGTCCTTAAAGCTGTAGGGAATATGATCAGTCCGGATGGGATGAACTTTTCTCATCGCAAAATAACCCTTTCAACATGCGGACTGGTTCCTGAATTAATAAAATTAGGACAGGATATAACCATAAACATTGCTGTCTCCCTGAATGCTGCTGATGACGAAACCCGCAGTTATCTGATGCCGGTTAACCGCAAATATCCCTTGAGCAGCCTGCTGGAAACATGCAGATATATCCCGCTTCCCAACAGGCGCATGATAACCTTCGAATATATACTTATAAATGGTATTAATGACCGTGACAGGGACGCAAAAAACCTTTGCAGACTGTTGAGTAATATGAGGGCGAAAATAAACCTGATCCCTCTAAATGCATCCCCCGCTTCTGACCTGTCTCCGCCTCCAATGGAAAAAATCCTGCATTTTCAACAAATACTTTTAGAAAATAATTTTACTGCTATCATAAGGAAAAGCAAAGGCAGAGATATTCTGGCGGCATGTGGACAGCTGGCGGCTCAAAATGGTGATGACAAATAAAACACTGCCTTTTCCTTCATGGAGATAAGGTTTTAACAATATATTAAAAAACGATTAAGATTTTCTCTTGATTTATAAGTGAATAATGATAGTCTCATATGATAAAAAGGCTTTAATTTAAAGGGTATACTGAAAGATGAAAAATAATAATCAGAAGAATATTGAATTGGATTTTAAAAAAGGAAACGGATTATTGCCTGCTATTGTTCAGGATTATAAATCCGGGAATGTATTAATGCTCGCATATATCAATGAAGAATCATGGAAAAAGAGCATTGAGACAGGAGAGGCTCATTACTGGAGCCGATCTCGAAAAGAACTCTGGCATAAAGGCGGGACATCAGGTCACGTTCAGAAAATTAAAGAAATTTTTGCGGATTGTGATAATGACACAATAGTTTTCAAGGTTGATCAGGCTGGTGGAGCCGCATGCCATCTTGGTTATGAATCCTGCTTTCACAAAAAAGTTGATAGAGATGGAACCTTTACCGTAGTGGGTAAAAAAATCTTTGATCCTGAAAAGGTTTATAAAAAATGAAAAAACTAAAATTCGGCATTCCGAAAGGAAGCCTTCAGAACGCCACAATTAATCTTTTTGAAAAATCAGGTTGGAAAATTACTGTGAATGAACGCAGTTATTTTCCTGATATTAATGACAATTCCATTGAATGTAATATCTGCCGTGCCCAGGAAATGTCCCGGTACATAGAGAACGGAACTCTTGATGCCGGTCTGACTGGCAAAGACTGGATTGAGGAAAACGAATCTGACGTAATAGTGTTGGATGACCTTATTTATTCAAAAACCAGTCAGAAACCGGCTAAGTGGGTCCTCGCAGTACCTTCTGATTCAAAAATAAAAAAAATTGAAGACCTGCGGGGGAAAAAAATATCCACCGAACTTGTCAATTTTACAAAAAAATTTTTTAGGGAAAAGAATATTGATGTTAACGTAGAATTTTCATGGGGCGCAACAGAGGCCAAGGCAGTTTCTGGCCTTGCCGATGCCGTTGTTGAAGTAACGGAGACAGGAAGCACCATCAAGGCTCATGGTCTTAAAATCCTTTTCGAACTCATGGAAACCAACACCCAGTTGATAGCGAATCGAGTATCCTATAAGAACAAATGGAAAAGGGAAAAAATTGATCAGATAATCCTTCTTCTTAAGGGTGCTCTCAGGGCTGAAAATATGGTAGGGTTAAAGATGAATATTCCGCAGAAAGGGGTTGAGGAAGTCATTAAGATTTTGCCGAGTTTAAACGCCCCGACTGTTGCATCACTATACAACTGCAACTGGGTATCTGTTGAGGTTATTGTTGAATCAAAAACAGTAAGAGATCTAATACCCCAATTAATGAGTGCCGGCGCTCAGGGAATAATTGAGTATCCTTTAAACAAGGTTATCTGAAATAATCTGTACTATTAACGCTCTTATTAATTCGTGAAGGATTTCATTTTTTAGGTCAGGAAATGAATAAGATAACCGAAAGGGCACAGCAGATTCCTCCGTTCATTGTAATGGATGTTCTTGAAAAGGCCCATGAACTTGAAAGACAAGGCAGGCATATCATACACCTTGAAATCGGTGAGCCTGACTTTGCAACACCCGGCTGCATATGCGAAGCCGGAAGAGCAGCCATACAAAGAGGAGAAACCCATTACACTCACAGCCTTGGTATTGTAGAACTGAGAGAGGCTATTTGTGAAAATTATCATGAAAAGTATGGAGTAAATATTGATCCAGGGCAGATCATTGTTACTTCCGGCACATCCCCTGCTCTTCTTATGATTTTTTCAGCCCTGCTGGAATCTGGAGATGAAATAATAATATCCGATCCCCATTATCCCTGCTATCCGAACTTTGCAAATTTTCTTGGGGCCAGACCAAACTTTGTAAATGTTTATGAAGAAGACGGCTTCCAGCTGAGACATGAAGACATCAAAAAGAAAATAAATTCCAGGACCGGTGCAATCCTGATAAACTCTCCCTCAAATCCTGCAGGAAACCTTCTTTCAAGTGAACGGATGGAAAAGATTGCTGGCTTAGGGCCTCCGGTGATATCCGATGAAATATACCATGGGCTTGTGTATAACAAACAGGAGCATTCCATACTGGAATTTACCGACAATGCCTTTGTACTCAACGGGTTTTCAAAACTCTATGCCATGACAGGCTGGCGGCTTGGCTATCTTATAGCTCCACATCAATTTATCCGACCGCTCCAGAAAATACAGCAGAATTTTTTTATATCAGCAGGCACCATATCACAATGGGCTGGAATCACTGCACTAAAAAAGGCTCAGGCCGATGTCGATGAAATGAAAAAGATATATGATGAACGTCGAAGGTATATGATCAGAAAGGTCAGGGAACTGGGATTCGGTCTTTCGGTTGAACCCGAAGGGGCCTTTTACATGCTGGTAAATGCCAAACACCTTTCTGATAACTCTTATGAACTTGCCTTTGAAATACTTGAAAAAGCCGGAGTTGGGGTTACACCCGGGATTGATTTTGGAAAAAACGCAGAGGGTTATCTTAGGTTTTCATATGCAAATTCCCTTGAAAATATAAAAGAAGGGATGAATCGAATCGGAGATTTTTTAAAAAAGAAAAAATCAGTGTAGCAGTCTTTTAATCATAAAAGCATTTTTTCTGTGAAATGATTTTCAGAGATAATTTTATCATATTGAATATCTTGAGAATATATGGATGTCGAATTTTTGACAAGTGCATTCAGGGAAAACCAATATCCACTTCCGGACAGGCCAGAAATAGCCTTTGCCGGCAGATCTAATGTTGGAAAATCTTCTCTTATCAACACCCTTGTAAACCGAAAAAAACTTGCAAAGACAAGTTCCAGGCCCGGCAGAACCCAGTCAATAAATTTCTTTTCTCTGGGCAGTTCCATATATTTAGTAGATCTTCCAGGTTACGGATTTGCCCGTGTTCCGATGAATATCAAGAAGTCCTGGCAGTCTATGGTAGAAAAATATTTGTATAAACGTGATAATCTGATGGCAGTTGTGGTAATAATAGATATTAGAAGAGATGCCAGCCAGGGAGATATTGATCTGTTAAGGTGGCTGAATCAGTACAAAATATACTTTATCATGGTTTTAACAAAGGCGGACAAGGTTTCACGCCAGCAGGCAGCTGTCAGATCGAAACTGATAAAAGAGCAGTTTTCAAGTGTTTCTGTTGATACACCTCTAATTTTCTCGGCAAAAACAAGACAGGGACGAAAAGAGATATGGGAAAGAATAAGTCATGTTACAGGATGCGAATTTAATATATAGCATAAAATTAAGAGCCACCTCCTGACTCAAGTCCATAAGCTTTGATCTTTTTGTGGAGATTACTTCGCTCAACACCTATGGCTTCAGCAGTTTGTGAAATATTCCCGTTATATTCCTGCAACTTGCTTGCTAAAAATGCCTTTTCAAATTCATTTTTTGCTTCTCTGAGAGATCCTGACGTAAATGCACTCGTAAGATTATGCTCGACATCTAAAGACGCATTGTAGGGTGGAGGGATATCTTTAGCCAGAAGAACCCTGTCTTTAGTCATTATCATAAGTCTTTCGACCAGGTTTTTCAGCTCGCGGATATTACCGGGCCATTCATATTTCCGAAGAACTGAAATTGCTTCCTCGGAAAACTCTTTTCTTTCAATATTAGTATTTAATGAGAATTCCTTTACAAATTCCTCCACTAATTCAGGAATATCCTCAACCCTCTCCCTGAGAGGCGCAATTCTCATTGGTATAACATTAAGCCTGAAATAAAGGTCTTCCCTGAATGTCCCTTTTTCTATTTCTGCCTCAAGATCCTTGTTTGTGGCAGCAAGTACTCGAACATCCACCTTAATGGTTCTTGCACCCCCTACCCTTTCAAATTTCTGCTCCTGCAGAATCCTAAGTGTCTTGGATTGAGCCTTTAAACTCATATCTCCAATTTCATCGAGAAAAATCGTTCCATCATGAGCAAGGTCAAATTTACCCTTTCTCATGCTGGAAGCGCCTGTAAAAGCGCCTTTTTCATGGCCGAAAAGTTCACTCTCAATAAGCTCCTCCGGAATGGCGGCACAATTCACTTCGATCATTGGTTTATGTTTTCGTTTGCTTAACTGGTGTATGGTATGAGCTACCAGTTCCTTTCCTGTTCCGTTCTCACCGGAAATAAGCACCCAGGCGTCCGTCGGGGCTACTATTCTTATTTGCTCACTCAGTGCTGTGACAGCCTTTCCATGTCCTGTAATACCGAACTTCTGCTTTTCCCTGAAAAGACTTATCTCCTCCTCAAGCCTGTTATAATCAAGTGCATTATTTACAGACAGAAGAAGTTTTTCAAGAGAAAGAGGTTTCTCAATAAAATCATACGCACCCAGCTTTGTTGCCTTCACAGCAGTTTCGATATTTCCATGGCCTGACATCATGACAACCTGAAGATTTGGATAGTCATCCTTGATTTTCACTAAAACCTCTATGCCATCCATTCCGGGCATCCATATATCAAGGAGTACGAGGTCCGGCATAACTTCCTCAATTTTTTCCAAGGCCTGAGATCCGCTGGTTGCATTTATTACCTCAAAACCTTCATCTGAAAAAATACCCTCCAGAGACTGAAGGATACTTTCTTCATCATCTACTATCAGAATGGTTCTTGCCATAAAATTGCCTCATGGATAATCTACTTTCCTTTACACTAATCTTCTGGTTGAAAATTACCCTGATTGTTTTAACTGCTGCCTTATCATTTTAATGGCTATTTGGGCTGTTTTTTCAGATGCCCCTGCATTTCCCAGAGATTCTTTAACATATTTCATCTTGTTTTTCATGATATCAATAACGCCCTGATTTTCAAGGATATTCAAAACTTCTTCTGCAAGTCTTTCGGGAGTTGCTTCATATTGAATTAGTTCAGGGACGACCTTCTCACCTGCAACGAGGTTTACCAGCCCGATAAAAGATGTTTTAATCACTTTTTTGGCCAGCCAGTAAGAAATTGGAGAAACCTTGTATACAATTACCATTGGAATCCCCATAACAGCGGTTTCCAGGGTCGCCGTACCCGAGGTCACCATAGCTATATCACAACTGCTGAGGACATCATAAATGCTGTTTCTGCAAACAGTTATATTTATAGAAACATTTGAGCTGTCTATAAAAGACTGTACAAATTCGGCATCAATTGTTGGCGCCAGAGGTAGAAGGCATTTAATGCCTCCATAGTGATTTTCTAAAATCTCTGCTGACCTGATCATAACAGGCAGCAGATTCCGTATCTCTTCTCTTCGGCTTCCAGGTACTATTCCAATTACTGGAAAATTCTGTTCAATTTGCGGTGAAGTGTTTTTCTGAGCAATACAATCAAGGATTGGATGACCAACATAATCCACATTAATACCGCTATTCTTAAAAAACTCCTCCTCAAAAGGAAGTATAACAGCCATATGATTGACACGCCTGGCTATTTTTTTAACACGCCCTCTTCGCCAAGCCCATACCTGAGGAGCAATATAGTATAATACAGGTACGTGAAACTGTTTTGCCGCTTTTGCGATATGAATATTGAAACCAGGATAGTCAAGAAGGATTAACAGGTCAGGACGTGCATTTTTTAGAATATACTTGAGTTGTTTAGATGCCCTTGCAAGTGTCCTGAATTTTGAAAACGCCTCAGTTAGACCTACAACTGCCATATCAGAAGAGGAGAGGATAAGCTTGACTCCGGCCTCTTCCATTTTTTTGCCACCAATGCCCCAGAAAACGATGCCCGGTTCCCATTGCTTCATCACCTTAACAAGATTAGAAGCATGCAAATCGGCTGAGGCCTCTCCGGCCACGATTACTACAAATTTAAAAGGTCTCACATCATTTTAGCAAATGGCTTTAAAACCCCTGCATCCTGTCTCAATCTGATCAATTATATTAAGAGCAACTCTGAGGGCCTTTTTTCCGTCCTGGCCGCTAACTACCGGTTTTGAACCGTTAACAACTGCATCAACAAATGAACTGATTTCATCAGCCAATGGATCGCTGTCAGGATATTTCATTTTATTTGATGTGATCTGAGGAAAGGTATCTGGATCATTATTCTCATTCAGCAAAGAGGTGACGCTAATTTCCCTCTTGAGGCAGTCGACGGAAATATATGCATCAGGCTGGAAAATCCTTATTTTTCTTAGATTCCTGTTAGAAACTCTGCTTGCAGTTAAATTTGCCACGGTACCGTTCTCAAAGATCATTCTTACATTAGCGATATCCGTCTTATCCGTGACAACAGAGATACCTGTAGCATGAACCTCTTTAACATCCGATGGGACAACATGTAAAATAATATCCAGATCATGTATCATCAAATCAAGCGTCACATCAACTCCTGTGCCTCTTTTAGTAAAGAGATTCATACGATGAGATTCAATAAATATAGGATTATTGAGCAGTGATTCCATTTTTACGACAGCGGGATTGAAACGTTCAACATGTCCGACCTGAAGAATCAGATTTTTTTCCTTGGCAATAGTAATAAGTTCCTTTGCATCCTCCAGGCTGTATGTGATAGGTTTTTCAATAAGCAAATTAACGCCGCTTAACAGGATATCCCTTGCCACCTGGAAATGCATTTCTGTCGGCACAGCAAGACTCACCGCATCGACCATATTAAGGAGTTCTTGATGTCTTTCATAAACATTCGTATTGTATTTTCTTCCTATCTCTCTGGCCCTTTCAGGGTTTATGTCCATAATTCCTATTAAATCAACTGACGGCATCGCTATATATTTCTGGGTATGATATTCTCCGAGATGACCCACCCCAATCACACCGACTTTAATTCTTTTTTTCTTCAATGATCGAACCCTCAAATTATGTTTTTCAACTCATTTATCACAGATCATTACTGATGATGGGAATATCGTACTTTTATTATCATGATGCGTCTTCAAATAGAAATGATAGATATTCCTGCATTATCCGCATATTTCACCATCTCCTCCCTGTCAAAAACCAGAGTTTTCCCGGCTTCAACAGCCAGAACAGATGCCTTCACAAGGGACATTGTTTTCAGTGTTTCAAGCCCTATAGTTGGCAGGTCAAATCGAAGATCCTGATTCGGTTTACAAAGCTTGATTACAACTGCTTTTTCCTTTGCCAGTTCTCCTCCCCGCCTTATGGTTTCATCCGTACCCTCTATTGCTTCTATGGCAAGTACAGTTTTCTTCCTGACAACTATACATTGGCCAATATCCAGGCGACCAAGCTCTTTTGCCATATCCCAGCCGAATTTAATATCTTCCTTTTCGGATCGACTGGGTTTTCTCTTTGTCAAACATCCAGGCGCAACAAAGAGTTCCGATAAAAAAGAAGCAGAGCTTATCACCTCTATCCCTTCCTTTGCCAATGCTCTGTCTACGGCCTTCAGAATATTATCATCGTGAAAAATGGCAAGTCTTGAAATAACTGCAGCCCCTGTAAGATCGGGCTTAATACCTTCGAACATCCGCCTTTTTTTTATTGAGCCGGCCATTAAAGCCTTGCAAACCCCGAATTTTTTCAGGGATTTAATTAAACGTCCAAGTTGTCCTAATTTTATCCATATAATTTCATCAACTTTCTCTGCCAGAATCGAATCTGTTTCACCAATGTGAGCAACTGCGATAATATTAAACCCCTTTTTTTTTGCTGCGTCGGCTGCCATTAAAGGAAACTGGCCTCCACCAGCTATTAGGCCTATATTTTCAGTCTTTTCATGTGACATGCTAATCTTGCTTGCTGTAATCGGGTAAACAGCTTTTATAAATCGAAATTCCTATTGTATTTAAGCATATGCGTTACTTTTCATCAGGATATAGATATCAGTAATATCAATTTATCAGCGCATTATCCCTCTCTTTGACCCGTGTAGAAAATCCAGAAGCATCTCAAGCTGAGGAGACATTGTGACTTCCTTTTTAACCTGCTCTATCCCTTCTTCAAGTCTTTTTTTACCCCTCCAGATTATGCTGTAGGCCCTCTTCAATCCGTCGATTGTTTCCTGGGAAAAACCCTCACGCCATAATCCTTTTCGATTGATACCGTAAAGCCTTGCTCTGCCCCCTGCCGTAATCATAAATGGAGGCACATCCTGGACAATCCCTGACTTGCCGCCAATGAAAGCATAGGCGCCTATCCTTACAAATTGATGAACAGCCACAAGCCCACCGAGTATAGCGTGATCTCCAACTGTTATATGTCCGCCAAGAGTTGCACAGTTGGACATTATTATCCTGTTTCCTACAAAGCAGTCATGAGCAATATGCGCATAGGCCATTATGTAATTATTATCCCCAATAACTGTTTTCCATTCCTGTTTTGTAGTAGGCAAATTTACTGTAACATATTCCCTGATAATATTGTCATTCCCAATAATTATACGTGTATCTTCCCCTTTATAAGAAAGATCCTGTGGAGGACTGCCTATTGAGCAAAAGGGATATATCTTATTCCTTTCACCTATTTGAGTATGTCCCATTATAACAACATGGGCTCCGATTTCTGTATCACGCCCTATCGTTACATTATCCCCGATACTGCTGTAGGGCCCTATTTTGACACCACTCTCGATCCGAGCACTTGAGCTGACTACTGCTGAAGAATGAATTTCCATTATTTGCCTCATTAAAAAAACAAAAGTTGAGCCTTCATTGAAACTGAATAAACAGTCAACTACTCAACTTAACCCCTTTCTCATTTAACCAATGGTTGCAACGAGCTCTGCCTCTGCAACCAAATCATTAACAACATAAGCCTTGCCAGCCATTTTCCAAACCCTTGATCCGGTTCTAAGAGCATCCAGCCTGAACAGGATCTGGTCACCTGGAACTACCGGTTTTCGGAATTTAACCTTGTCAATTGACATAAAAAAGATCGAATCACTGAATTTCACCTGGTCACCATAAATCGACAGCCTTGCCAGAACTCCCCCTGTCTGTGCCATCGCCTCAACAATAAGAACTCCTGGCATTATTGGGTTTCCAGGAAAATGGCCCTGAAAAAAAGGCTCATTGGCAGTAACATTTTTTATCCCGATAGCATATTTTCCAAGTTCCATTTCCATAATTCTATCAATCAGCAAAAAGGGATAACGGTGTGGAAGAACTTTTATAATGTCTTCGTAAAAAAGGGGTGATTTCATCAATAACTATGCTCCTTATGATAGTTTCTTTTGAAGTTTTTCTATGTATTTTTCGCAGTTTCTCAATCTTTCATTCAACTGCGGAAGTCGCATTATCAGCCCGGAATTTTTTAGCCAGAGACGATGAGGCATTGTAGGACAACCTGAAACAATTTCACCGGGCCCGATAGATTTTGCAACACCTGACTGAGATCCAATCATCGCCCTGTCCCCAATCTGAAGATGATCCGAAATTCCAACCTGTCCACCGATAATCACTTCACGGCCAATATGAACACTACCTGATACACCAGCCTGGGCTACTATAAGTGTATTTTCTCCGATAACAACATTATGTGCTATTTGAACAAGATTATCTGTTTTTACCCCGCTCATTATCCATGTCTTGCCCAAGGCAGCCCTGTCAATGCAATTATTTGCGCCTATCTCCACGTTGTCATCGATCTGAACAATACCCAGCTGAGGTACTTTGACAGAAGTAACCCCATCCCTCACGAAACCGAATCCATCGCTTCCTATGACGGTTCCGGCATGAATTATTACATTATTTCCTATAAGACAATCCTGTAAAATAGTTACATTTGGGTAAATGACCGTATTTTTACCAATCTTAACCCTGTCACCTAAAAAGACACCTGGAAATAAAACGCAATCATCTAAGATGCTGCATTCCGCTCCTATATACACATTGGGATAAACTGATACATTTTTTCCTATTAATACACTGTCATGTATGACAGAAAGCTCACTTATCCCATTATGTTTTGGTACGGGTGAAGCAAAAAGCCCGGCAACTTTCGCATAGGCTAGAGCTGGATCGGAAACTAAAACCTGAGAGCCTTTAAAGTCAGGATTTATTTCTGAAATCAATACTGCAGAAGCCTTTGTATTCGCCAGGCTATCTTTATAACGGCGATCTGAAAAAAAACTGATTTCACCTGATTCGGCATCATTCAGCGAATTAACGCCCGTAATTTTAATGCTGTCATCTCC
>ERZ795057.1861-NODE-1861-length-17235-cov-12.853725_pt1 | contig 17235 bp, 15 predicted proteins | sample MGYA00375141_ERZ795057 | MGnify/ENA primary metagenome ERZ795057 (study PRJEB30186, sample SAMN05720163) | activated sludge metagenome | isolation source: Anaerobic digester | place: Hong Kong | collected 2015-01-26 ... | reverse complement strand
TTATCATGGGCAGCAACGCGGCGGAGCACCATCCCATCGCGTTCAAATGGATCCTTCGGGCAAAGGACGCCGGGGCGAAGCTAATCCACGTCGACCCCCGCTACACCAGAACTTCTGCCCGCTGCGATTATCACGTCCCCATACGGTCCGGCACGGACATCGCCTTCCTGGGGGGCATGATCAACTACATCATCAGCAACGACAAGTACTTCAAGGACTACGTGGTCAACTACACCAACGCACCGTTCATCCTTCACCAGGACTTCTCGTTCAACGACGGCCTGTTCTCAGGGTATGACCCCGAGAAGCGCAAGTACAACAAGGACACCTGGACCTTCCAGAAGGACGCCAACGGCGTACCGATGAAGGACTTCACCCTGCAGGACCCCAAGTGCGTGTTCCAGGCGTTGAAGCAGCATTACTCGCGGTACACCATCGACAAGGTCTCAAGCATCACGGGCGTGTCCAAGGAAAACCTCCTGAGGGTATACTCCGAGTATGCAGCCACCGGCGTACCGGACAAGGCAGGAACAGAGTGCTACGCCCTTGGTTGGACTCAGCACACCTCGGGCAGCCAGAACATCCGCACCATGGCCATCATCCAGCTCCTGCTGGGCAACATGGGCATTGCCGGAGGCGGAATCAACGCTCTCAGGGGCGAGCCAAACGTGCAGGGGTCCACGGATCACTGCATCCTGTACGGCAACCTTCCCGGCTACCTCAAGATGCCGTCTTCTTCACTCGATACGATTGAGCATTACCTGGACAAGTACACACCCAAGAGCAACGACCCGCAGTCGGCGAACTATTATATAAACTACCCGAACTTCTACGTGAGCTGGCTCAAGGCCCTCTACGGCGAAGCGGCGACACCGGAGAACGGCTTCGGCTATTCCTGGACACCCAAGATGGACGACGGAAAGGCTTATTCCCAGCTTCATCTCTTCGACAAGATGCTCGCAGGCAAGGTGAAGGGCCTCTTCTCCTACGGGACCGACCCTGCGGTGAGCTCACCCAACACGGGCAAGACCAGGAAGGCCCTCGAGCAGCTGGAATTCCTCGTATCGGCGAACATCTTCGACAACGAGACCTGCTCCTTCTGGAAGGGCCCTGGCGTCGACCCCAAAAAGGTCAAGACCGAGTGCTTCCTCCTGCCCGCCTCAGCCACCATGGAGAAGGAAGGCAGCCAGAGCAACAGCGGCCGTTGGGTTCAGTGGAAGTACAAGGCTGCCAATGCCCCCGGAGACGCCATTTCCTGCGGCGACATCCAGATCCGGATCATCGACGCCATCAAGGCCCTCTATGCAAAGGAGGGCGGCCCCAATGCCGAGTCCGTACTTAACCTCAAGTGGGATTACAAGAACCGCGATGGCAGCATGAACGTGGAAAAGGTCTCCAAGCAGATCAACGGGCACTTCACAGTTGATGTGGAGATCGACGACAAGGGCGTGAAGAAGCAGTTCAAGAAGGGCGACTGCGTACCCACCTTCGGCATGCTCAAGGCCGACGGTACAACCTCCAGCGGCAACTGGATCATGGCTGGCAGCTTCGAGGCAAACGGCGAGAACAAGATGAAGAAACGGGGCAAGGACGATCCCACCGGCCTCGGCCTGTATCCAAACTGGTCGTTCTGCTGGCCGGTGAACCGCCGCGTCATCTACAACCGGGCCTCCTGCGATGTGAACGGCAAGCCGTACAACCCCAAGAGGAAGCTCCTGGAGTGGACCGGAGACAAGTGGGTTGGCGACGTGCCCGACGGACCGTGGCCGCCCATGGCTGACAAGGAAAAGGGCAAGTACCCTTTCATCATGAAACAGGATGGCGTCGGCTCCCTGTTCGGGCCCGCCATGGCCGAAGGACCTTTCCCCGAGCACTACGAGCCCCTGGAAGGACCTCTTACCAAGAACCCGCTCTCGAGCCAGCTCATCAACCCGGCCATCGAGATCTTCAAGGGCGAAATGGACAAAACGGCCAATGCGAGCGAAGAGTTCCCCTATGTATGCACCACCTACTCCTGCACCGAGCACTGGTGCTCCGGTGCGCTGACGCGCTGGCAGGCATGGCTCCTGGAGATGCAGCCCGAACTCTACGTGGAGATCGGTGACGAGCTCGCCAAGAAGCTCAACATCGGCAACGCCGACTGGGTAGTTGTCTCATCGGCCCGGGGCCAGGCGAAGTGCCGTGCCATGGTCACCAAACGCTTCAAGCCTTTCAAGGTCGAAGGCAAGACCGTCCACCAGGTGGGCATGCCGTTCAACTACGGCTGGCTCTACCCTGAGGGCGGGAGCGACTCCACGAACTTCCTCACCACTACGGTGGGAGACGCAAATACCTTCTGCCCGGAGTACAAGGCGTTCATGGTCAATGTGGCCAAAGTGCAGGGGGTGTAAGCCATGAAACAAGAATTCGTCAAACTCATCGACGTATCGAGGTGCACCGCCTGCCGTGGCTGCCAGGTTGCGTGCAAGCAATGGAATGAGATGCCGGCTTCCCGAACGAGGCAGCATGGTACCTACCAGAATCCCCAGGACCTCCAGTGGAACACCTGGACCCTGATCCGCTTCCAGGAGCACGTGGACAAGTCGGGTACGCTCCGGTGGCTCTTCCGCAAGGACGGCTGCATGCACTGCACGAACGCGGCCTGCGTCAAGTCCTGTCCCACCGGTGCCCTGTACTACACCGAGTTCGGCACCGTGGCAATCAATAAGGAGGCCTGCATCGGCTGCAAGGCCTGTGTGGCCGCCTGTCCGTTCGACATCCCGCGCTACAACGAGGCCGACGAGAAGATCTACAAGTGCGACCTGTGCTATACCAGGCTTCAGGAAGGTCAGAAACCCTCATGCGTGCTCTCCTGTCCCACCGGGGCGCTGTCCATAGGCAAAAAAGAGGTCATGATCGAGAAGGCCTATGCCAGGGTCAAGGAACTGGGCGGCGACGCCAATGTGTACGGCGACAAGTTCGTGGGCAGCACCCATGTGATCTATGTGCTCACCGAGAAGCCTGAGGTCTATGATGAGCTTCCTTCACACCCGGCAGTTCCGTTCTCCATCATCCTGTGGAAGAACCTGTTCAAGCCCTTCACCCTCATCGGCCTGGGCGCCGTGGCGGGCCTGGCCGGGCTGCACTACCTGATCAAGGGCCCGCACAAGGTCCACGAGAAGAACGAAGGGGGTGAATGACATGTCATCGCACGAAGCGGTTGTACGGATAACGGACGCGGAAGAGCGGATCGTTCACTGGCTGCTGGCAGCGAGCTGCCTCTTCTGCCTGTTCACCGGGCTCGGACTCCAGTTCCAGGCCTGGGATATCATACCCACTATTCTCGGCGGCTACTACGCCTCCAAGCTCATGCACATCTACTCCGGCGTGGTATTCACCGGCATGCTGGCGTACTCGTTCTACATGTGGAGCAGGGACTGCTCCTTCGAAGACGCCGACCTCCAGTGGGTGCTCAAGGCCGGGGGATATCTCTGGCCGGTCAAGGATCTCCCTCCGGTCTACAAGTACAATGCGGGTCAGAAGGCCTTCTTCTGGATCCTCATCGTCTGCGGCGTCGTCATCTCGGCCACGGGCCTGTTCATGTGGCTGTGGAACCCGCTGGTCGTACCTGCGATCATCGCAAGGCTGGCCTACATGGCCCATGCAGGGGCCGTGGTGCTCCTCGGGGCCTTCATCGTGGTGCACATGTACCTCGGAACCATCGGCAACCCGGGGACGGCCTCGGCCATGATCACCGGGCTCGTGAGCAGGGCCTGGTGCCAGACCCACTGCCCGCGGTGGCTGGCGGATCACGAAAAGAAAGAAGCACAGCAGTAGCGTCACCGGGGACAGAGACGATCCTTCAAGAGAATCGTCTCTGTCCCCTTGAATCGGAAGGGGACGTCCATTCCGGCTAACCTTCCCCCCCCTTTTTGAGGATTACCCATCCAACTCCCGGTCGCCCCCTCCGCATTGCCGGGGGATCCTGCCTCAGACCTCATCCCTCTTACCATGAGCATACTCGAACGGAGAGCATCGCTGTCGGTTATGCTGCTACAGAAAAATCGTCGTTCAGACTATTGTAAGGAAACATCGCAGTCTATATTATGTATTTATTTACATACAATACATCTGCCCTTTGATCACTTCAGGCATGAGAAGAGGAGGTTTCCATGGAACGCTATCAGATGTTCATCGACGGGAAGTTCACCGATGCCGATACCGGTGAAACCAGACCATCCTTCAACCCGGCCACGGAAGAGCCCATAGCCCTGGTGCCGGTGGGAACGAGGAACGATGCGAAAAAGGCCGTCGAGGCGGCCCGCAGGTCCTTCGATTCCGGGGCCTGGAGCAGGATGAAGGTGAAGGAACGTGCACGGATCCTCATGAAGGTGGTGGAGAAGCTTGCCGAGCGGACCACAGAGATCGCCACCATCGAGTCCATGGACTCGGGTGCCACCTTCCGCAAGGCATCGCTGATGGACCTGCCTTTCAGCATCGAGCACTTCCGCACCCTGATCGAGCTGGGGGAACGGGTGTCGAGCTATGAACCCCTTCCCTGGAACGACCTGCCCTACATCTCCTGGAACTTCGTCCACCGGGAGCCCATCGGGGTCTGCGCCGGCATCATCCCCTGGAACTTCCCGCTCCTCATGGCGGTCTGGAAGACGGCACCGGCGCTGATCATGGGGAACAGTCTCGTGCTGAAGCCCGCATCGGACACGCCCCTGTCCGCCCTGGAGCTGGGCAGGATCATGGCCGAGTGCGATCTGCCGCCGGGCGTGTTCAACGTCATCACCGGACCGGGCTCCGTGATCGGCGAAGAGCTCTGCACCAACCCCATGGTCGACAAGGTCGCCCTGACCGGATCCACGGAGACCGGCCGGCAGGTGATGAAACTGGCCGCGGACACCATCAAGAAGGTTACCCTCGAGCTGGGCGGCAAGAGCCCTTCCATCGTCCTGGAGGACGCCAACCTGGATGTCGCCGTGGACGGCGCCCTGTTCGGCACCTTCTTCCATGCGGGCCAGGTATGCGAGTCGGGCACCCGCTGCTTCGTCCACGACTCGATCTACGACGAGTTCATGGAACGGGCCATGGAACGGATCTTCCACATCAAGGTCGGCGACCCCATGGACCCGGAGACCACCATGGGGCCTGTCGTCTCCAAGGCGCAGCACGACACGGTCCTGAGCTACATCGACGTCGGGAAGAAGGAAGGAGCGAGGTGCGCGGTCGGCGGACACAACCCGTCCCACCTGACCAAGGGGTATTATGTGGAGCCCACGATCTTCGAAGAGGTGAAGAACGACATGACCATCGCCCGCGAGGAGATCTTCGGCCCGGTCCTGTCCGTGATCAGGTACCGCACCACCGAGGAGGCCATCACCATGGCCAACGACTCCATCTACGGCCTCGGCGGGGCTGTCTTCTCCCGGGACATCCCCTGGGCCATCGAGGTGGCCAAGCAGATCCGCACCGGGACCGTCTGGATCAACGACTACCACCTGCTCAGCCCGCTGGCTCCCTTCGGCGGCTACAAGCAGTCCGGGGTCGGCAGGGAGCTGGGTCCCCAGGGACTCCTGGAGTTCACCCAGGTCAAGCACATCCACGTGGACCTGAACATCGACCGGTCGAAGAAGTTCTGGTACGACTACCTGTTCAACGACTGAGCCGTACCCTCCCGCAACCGGCGGACCGACATGCGGGGAAAGGAGCATGAGAATGCTGGAGCATACCGTGGAGAAACAAGGAGGGGTCAAGGCCTCCCGGAAGGTTGCCGAGGTATTCGGACCGGCCGACGGGAAGAAGATCGGGGAAGTCCCCGTGTACGGCACGGAGGATGCCCTGAAGGCCCTGCACAAGGTGCATGCTGCGCAGAAGAAGTGGGCTCAGGTACCCGTTGAGGAGCGCTGCCGGATCATCCGGGCCTTCGCCGGGATCCTGCTCGACCGCTCCGAGGAGGTGGCCCGCCTCCTGAGTGCCGAGAACGGCAAGCCTCTCTACGAGTCCTACACCCACGAAGTGCTCACCGTGATCCACCTCGCCTCGTACTTCGCCCGCCGGGCGAAGAAGATCCTCAGCCCCGAGCCGCTGCCCCTGTGGATCTTCAAGAACCGCACGAGCTACATCCACTACCGGCCCAGAGGCGTCACCTTCATCATCTCGCCGTGGAACTTCCCGTTCACCATCCCTGCGGGGGCGGTCATCATGAACCTCCTGGCCGGCAACGGGGTGCTCCTCAAACCTGCGTCGCTCACCCCGCTCATCGCCTACAGGATGCGCGAGCTCTTCGACGAGGCCGGCCTCGATCCCGACCTCTTCCGGGTCGTCTCTGGCCCGGGGAGAATGGCACAGGAGGTCATCGAGAAGGGCTCCGACCTCATCGGCTTCGTCAACTTCACCGGCTCCACCGAGATCGGCAGGGTCGTCGCCTCGGTCTGCGGACGGCGCCTCATCCCCTGCTCCATGGAGCTCGGGGGCAAGGACCCCGCCATCATCTGCCCTGACGCCGACGTCGCCCTGGCCGCCAGGTCGGTGGTCATGGGGGCCTTCGGCAATTCCGGACAGATCTGCGCATCGGTGGAGCGTGTCTACGCCCATGCGGATGTCTACGACGCCTTCGTGAAGGAGGTGGTACGCCTGACGAAGAGGCTCAGGCAGGGCCACCCGCTTCAGAGCAGCTCCACCGAGGTCGGGGCCATGACCAGCGAGGAGCAGGTCCTCATCGTCCAGCGGCAGCTCAGTGATGCAGTCTCCCGGGGGGCGAAGGTCCTCACCGGGGGCAGCCGTCTTCCCCTGGAAGGACGATTCTTTGAGCCCACCGTGCTGGTGGACGTGACACCGGACATGGAGGTCATCACCGATGAGACCTTCGGCCCCCTGCTCCCCGTCATGAAGGTACACAGTGAGGAAGAGGCAGTCAGGGCTGCGAACGACAGCATCTACGGGCTTTCCGCCTATGTCTTCACCAGGAGCACCCGCAACGGCAGGCGTATCGCCGAACAGCTCGATGCGGGTACGGTCATGGTGAACGAGACCATCGTCACCCACGGCTTCCCCGAGACGCCCTGGCAGGGATTCAAGGCGAGCGGCCTGGGAAGAGTGCATTCCGACGAAGGGCTCAAGGACCTCTGCCTTGCCTGCCACGTGAACTACGACACCATGCCCCTGCCCAGGATCTTCTGGAACAGGTTCTGGGTGTGGCACCCCTACGACGGGGCGAAGATATCCCGCTTCCGGTCGCTCTACGGTCTGTGCTTCGTGCCGGCCGACGGGAAGACCATGCTCGGACGCCTCTGGAACATGCTGTGGCCGAAACCCGTGGAGGCGGGTCCATTCAGCGCGCCTCGCTGCGACCGTTAAGCGCCTGTCCTCCGGCGCCTCGGACGATGTGAAGGTCATCATCGGATACCCGAGGGGCCAGATGCAACGGAGACCTTTACAGGTCCCCATCCCGGTCATATACATGGAACGGGGACGCAGACCCCTGGAGGTCGTGAATGGAACCCTGGAAGCTCCCGCCTGCGGCAAAGGTCTATGAGGCGCTCAGCGCCGTGGCCGACCGCCGGGTGCGGTTCACCGGGGAGACCGAGGCCGAGGTGACCTCGTCGGCGGGAGAGAAGGTCTACCGGGTGCGGTGGAACGAGGACATGACGCTCATCACCTCGGACGACAACGCCTCCCGCTGGCAGGGCTACCTGGGCTACCCCATCCTGGCCGTGCTCATGGCCCGTGGGAAGCTCGACTACCTGGAATCCGCCGCCTCGTCGCTGGCCGGCATCCCCTGGAAGGCGATCAACAGGCGGTTCAGGAACGACTACGGCAGGGCCGTGGAATCGGTGCTCGCCGAGATCGCCGTGAAGGGGGTCGACACCGGTGCCATCCGCCGCGAGGTCGATCGGATCATGGCCCTTCTCGGGCAGCTCAGGCTCGGCAGGATGCCCGCAGCGAAACGTCCCCCCCGATGAACCGTACGGATCGGGTGGCCCGTACTAAGACTTTTTCCTCCCGGCCGCCAGCTTCGCCTGCAGCGCATCGATCCGCTCGTGATTGTCCTGCGATCCGATGTACGACCTGAAGAGCCATTCCTGGGCCCTCATGGCATCGTTCAGACCCGAGCCCAGGAGGTGGTGCGTCATCTGCTTGGTCTCCTTCAGGCAGCCCCGGTCGCAGGAAGCCATCTCGCGGGCGATGGCGCCCACCTCCTCGAGGAGCCTGCCCTCGGGAAAGACCCTGGTGACATACCCCATGCGCATGGCCTCGTGGGCATCGTAGATGCGTCCGGTCAGGGCCACCTCGAGGGCATTGCCCAGGCCGATGATCCGCCAGAGGGGGTCGATGAGGGGGGTCAGCGACAGGACGACCTCCCGCTGCCCGAACTTCGCCCGCTCGGATGCGTACCGGATGTCGCATATCTGGGTCAGATCGAACCCGCCCGCGATGGCGGGCCCGCCCACGGCGCAGATGACAGGCTGGCTGCAGAACAGGATGGAACGGTAGGCCCGATGGAACAGCGCGGTATAGACCTCGTTGGAGACCTTCTCCAGCTTCCTGATGATTGTCAGGTCGAACCCTGCGCAAAAGTACCGCTCGCCGCCGGTCAGCACGACGACGTTCACGTCTTCCCGGGCCGACAGGGCCGTGAAGGTCGCCTCGATCTCCTCGAGGACCTCCGGGGCAAGCGCATTCCCCTTGTCCGGACGGTTTATGGTGACGGTCGCCACCCGTGCTTCAACGGTGAGTAAAAGGTATTCCATCTTCATGTTTATACCCCTTTCGAAAAGAGTCTTGTCTTGTGATCAGGCGGGATGATCCCGGCCGTGCGTTGGCCATCTCTTCGTACCCCTTCAACGGCTATTTCGCAAGGATCATCAACTTCCGCCTCCTCCTTGGATCCATCGGCGTACACGGTGATGATTCCTGCAGAGGTGATCCCGCGAGTCATGCCGGGACGGGAACACATGAACAACACTAAACTATAGCCGGGAACCTTCCGATTGATACAATATATTATCAAAGGTCAAGGGGGATGATCCCGTCAGTGACGAGAGAAACGAACATATCATGGACCATGCGCCGACCAGGCCGGTCCCCCTCGATCGATGAAGCTCCATCGTCAGGTTCTGTTTTCCCGACAGGTCGCTCCATCCAGGCCAGAGGAAGCAACCACTACCCGCAGGCCGTGGCCGGGAGGTGTCCATGGAATCCCTCATGAAGGGCTCCATTCAGGGGAAACCGGCATTCCTGAATACCATAGGGAAGATCCTCCAACGGTATCCGGGGCATGGGACCACCCGCTCGCTGGATCTGCCGCTGAACCCCTTCACCCTCTCGTTTCCCGGCAGGCTCGAGACCGAGTTTCTCGACGACTTCTTCAACAAATCATTAAAGCAGGTGCGTCTCATCCTCGTCTCGGGGATCGTGTTCTACGGGGTCTTCGGCTTCCTCGACGCCATGCTCATCCCCGGGGCCAAGGGAATCCTGTGGGTGATCCGGTATGCCGTGGTCATCCCGGTCATCCTCGGCGTGATTCTGTTCTCGTACTCACCGCGGTTCAAGCCGTACATGCAGATGTGCCTCGCCACGGCCATCACCATCTCCGGCCTGGGCATCGTCATCATGATCGTCATCGCCCCACCGCCCGTGAACTACTCCTATTACGCAGGCCTCATCCTCGTGCTCATCTTCGGATACGTGTTCCTCAGGATCCGCTTCATCTGGGCGGTCCTCGCAGGCTGGATCATCGTGGCCTTCTACGAGGCGGCCTCCATATGGCTCGGTACACCCGTGGAGATCCTCCTGAACAACAACTTCTTCATCCTCAGCGCCAACGTCATCGGCATGTTCGCCTGCTATTCATCCGAGCATTACTCCCGCAGGGACTTCTACCTCGTCAAGCTCCTGGAGATCGAACAGGACAAGGTCAACGCCGCGAACACGGAGCTGGAGAAGAGGGTCAACGAGCGGACCTCCCAGCTCACGCGGTCCAACGAGGAGCTCCTCCGCGAGATCGAGGCGCACCACAGGGCAGAGGAAGAGAAGAAGGGCCTGGAGCACCAGCTCAGGCAGGCCCAGAAGATGGAGGCCATCGGGACGCTGGCCGGCGGCATAGCCCATGACTTCAACAACATCCTCTCCCCCATCATCGGCTACTCCGAGATGATCATCGACGACGTGCCCGGGGGGAGCCCCATGAAGAACAAGATCGAACAGATCCTCATGGCGGCGACGCGGGCCAAGGAGCTGGTGAGGCACATCCTGACCTTCAGCCGGCAGACCGAGCAGGAGCTCATCCCCCTGGAGCTGCATCCGATCATCAAGGAATCACTGACCCTGCTGCGCGCCTCGCTCCCCTCGACCATCGAGATCAGGCAGAACATAGACACGAACTGCAGGCCGGTCCTTGCCGACCCGACCCAGATCCACCAGATCCTCATCAACCTGTGCACCAATGCCTTCCATGCCATGCGCGATCGGGGAGGCGTCCTCGGCGTCGAGATGTCCGAGTCGGAGATAAGCGCGGCGGACTGCATGACCATGAAGCTCAATCCCGGCTCGTACGTGAAGATCAGCGTGAGCGATACGGGCCACGGCATCCCCAAACCCATCCTGGAGCGCGTCTTCGAGCCGTACTTCACCACCAAGGCGCCCGGGGAGGGCACGGGCCTCGGTCTGTCCGTGGTCCACGGGATCGTGAAGACCTACAACGGCGAGATCAAGATCTACAGCGAGCCCGGGAGAGGGACCACGGTCACCATCTTCCTGCCGTGCATTGAGACCGATACCTTCACGCCCAAGGAGTACCGGAAGGAAACGGTCACGGGAGGGCACGAGAGCATCCTCCTCGTGGATGACGAAGGATATGTCATCACCATGATGAAGGAGATGCTCGAACGGCTCGGGTACCGCATCACCGCGTTCACCAGCAGCAGCGAGGCCTATGACGAGTTCAGGGCTGACCCCCGCCGGTACGACCTCATCATCACCGACCAGACCATGCCGCGGATGACCGGCACCGAGCTCGCGGAGGAATGCATGAGCCTGAAGCCCGGCCTTCCGGTCATCATATGTACGGGCTTCAGCGAGATCCTGTCCGAGGAGAAGGCCCGGGCTCTGGGCATCAGCGAATACGTGACGAAACCGGTGGTCAAGGGCGAGATCGCCAGGGCCATCAGGAACGCCCTGACCCCGGGGCACGGCTAGATCTCCCGGACAGGCTCCACCGGGGCCCCTTTCTCCCGCCCCTCGTCGCCCTTCATGGCCTCGTAGCCCGAAACGATGTCCAGCAGTTCCTCGGTGATGGTCATCTGCCTCTGGCGGTGGTAGGCCACGTGGATCTCCTCCAGGTGTTCCTGGATGTTCTTCTCGGCGTTCTGCATGGAGGCCAGCCGGCTGGCGTTCTCGCTCGCAAGCGACTCGGTGAAGGCCCGGTAGATGGAGACGAAGAGGTACTCCCTCAGCAGGGCGAGGAAGAGCGAGTCCCAGTCCTGGGTGAACATGGGCAGCGAGCGCGACTCCCATTTCCTCGACCTGATCTCCTCGAGCCACACCTGGTCCACGGGAAGCAGCCGCAGGGTGTGCGGGTGATAGGTGGCCCCGGAGACATAGTGGTTGTAGAAGAGGTAGATGTGCTGGATCTGGGCGCCGAAGTGCCATTCCTCGAGGATCATCACGATCTCCTGCACCATGGGGGTGACGCCAGCGGTGGAGCTCGGGCTTGCGAGGTTGTCGTAGATCTCCTCGCCTCCGGCCATGACATGGTCCTTGGCCCGCTCGCCCACGGTGAGGATGTAGCGGTTCATGCCCGGAACCCCGAGCCGGTCGAGCTCCTCCAGGGCATGGGAAACCACCTGGGCATTGAACTGGCCGCACAGGCCCTGGTCCGACCCGAACACGATGGCACCCGCGCGCGAAAGGGGGACCGTGCCGGTGGCCATCTCCTCCCTGGGGCGTGACTGGAGCACCACCTGCAGGCCCATCTCAACGTTCCTGCTGTAGTCCAGGAGCGATTCCACGGCCCGCTGGTACTGCCTGATGCTCACGGCAGCCAGGGCCTTCATGGTCTTCACCACGGAGAGCAGGTCCTCGGTGCTCTTGATCTTGCGTTTCAACGACTCAAGGGTTTGCATTGCCCTTCCCCGTCAACGGCGCTATGGAGTCCCTGGCGGCGTTCAGCATGGCGTTGAAATCATCCAGGCTGAGCTTGCCTCCCTCGTATATGCGGGAACAGACGGCTTCCAGGCGTTTCGTCACCTCCGTGCGCACCACGTTCTCGGCCTTCCCGATGTCCTCCACGGAGACCTCGTCGAGGATGCCGCCGGTGACGGCCGTGAGCGCGGCGATCTGCTCGGCCACGGGTATGGGCCGGTACTGGGGCTGCTTCAGGATCTCACGAACGCGCCAGCCCCGCTCCAGGCGCCTGCGGGTGTCGTCGTCGAGCCTGGTGCCGAACCGGGAGAAGCTCTCCAGCTCCTCGAACTGGGCATAGGCGATGCGCAGGTCGCCGGCCACGGCGCGGAACGCCGGCAGCTGCGCCTTGCCGCCCACGCGGGAGACCGACTTGCCCACGTCCACGGGCGGCAGGATGCCCTTCTGGAACAGGTTGGGCGAGAGGTAGATCTGCCCGTCCGTAATCGAGATGAGGTTGGTGGGGATGTACGACGACATGTCCTGGGCCTCGGTCTCGATGATGGGCAGCGCGGTGAGCGAACCGCCGCCGTACTCGGCCCGCAGGTGCGTGGACCGCTCCAGCATGCGCGAGTGGATGTAGAAGATGTCCCCCGGGAAGGCCTCCCGGCCCGGCGGCCTGCGGAGCAGGAGCGACAGCTCGCGGTAGGCCCGGGCGTGCCGGGTGAGGTCGTCGTAGATCACCAGCACGTCCCTGCCACGCTCCATGAAGTACTCCCCCATGGCCGTGGCCGCATACGGGGCCACGAACTGGAGGCCGGGCGGCTCCTCTCCCGAGGCGACCACCACGACACAGTAGTCCAGCGCGTTGTGCTCCTTGAGCACTGCGATGGACTTGGCCACGTCCGAGCTCTGCTTGCCGATGGCGCAGTAGATGCAGATCACGTCCTTGTCGTGCTGGTTGATGATGGTGTCCAGGACGATGGTGGTCTTGCCGATCTGGCGGTCGCCCAGGATGAGCTCACGCTGTCCCCTGCCGATGGGGATCAGGGCGTCGATGGCCTTGATGCCGGTCTGCAGGGGGACCGTTACCGGGTCGCGGTGCATGATGGGAGGCGCCTCGCGCTCCACGGGGAGGCGCGTGGCGGTGTGGACCTCGCCCTTGTTGTCCAGGGGCCTGCCCAGGGCGTCCACCACGCGGCCCAGCATCCCTTCCCCCACGGGGACGTCCAGGATGCGTCCCGTCCTGTGGGCGATGTCTCCGGCCCCGATCTCCTCGGAAGGGTCCAGCATGATGATGCCGATCTCGTCGGCATCAACGTTGAACACGAGCCCGTACAGGTCGCCCGGGAACCGCACGACCTCCTCGGAGCGTATGGAGTCCAGCCCGGACAGCCTGGCTATGCCGCGGCCCACGAAGGTGACGATCCCGACCTCCTCGGGCGCGAGCCCCGGCTTCTTTCCGGAAACCACCCTGTCCAGCTTATCGAGGGTATCGTCGAGGCACTCCTTCAATGTCCCTTTGTTGCCGGTGTTCTCCATGGACAACCCCTTTCATGGCACGGCGACGACGCCGAAGGTCACCGTGTCTCCTCTCCGTGCTCTCCCTCCCCGGGCATCTCCTCGGGGATCTCCTCTCTGAGGGCCCTGTTGAAGTCCTCCTGGAGAGCGGACAGATGGTCACCGATGCTCCAGGCGAGCTTGTACCCGTGGGTCATGAGCTCGATCCCGGTGAGAAGCGTGTCGGAGACCTCGTACCGGAAGGAGACGTCTTTCGAGATATAGGGCCCGATGGCCTCGAGGATCTTCTCGCGGTGAGAGGGCTTCAGCTCGAAGGCGCTCCGCAGGGTGATCATGGGTGTGCCCGAATCCAGCGAGCGCCTGAGGAGTTCCTGCTGCCCGGGGTCGATCCCCTTGACGAGCCCGGTGAAGACCTGCACCATTCTGTCCTCCAGGTCCTCGTCGGCGAGGTCCTTCATGATCCGCCTGATGGTGCCGAAGATGAACATGCCTGCCTTGACGCGAAGTTCCTCGAAGAAGACCTGCCGCTCCCGCAGGAGGGACTCCCGCCAGCGCTGCCTGCTCTGCTGGGCCTCCCGGCTCACCAGGGCCATGAGCCTGCCGCGTTCGGCGTCCGCATCCCGGTTCGCCTGGTTCAGGACTTCCTCGGCCTTCTCCTTCAGCTCCCGGTTCTTCTCCTCGAGCTCTTCGGAGCGTGCCCGGGCCTCGTCCTTCAGCCGCTCGGCCTCTTCCAGCCGTGCCGCTATCCCCGCCTGGCGGGCGTCCATGGCCTTGACGATGCGGTCGTAGAGGAAATACTTGAGCAGGGCCACCAGGATGAGGAAGTTGACGATCTGGGCTGCGAAGACGAACCAGTCGATGTGCATCCATCATCCCCCTTTGGCCATGGTGATGAAGTGGTCCCAGAAGGGGTTGGCGAAGATGAGGATCATGGAGATGACGAAGCAGTAGATGGCGATGGATTCGATCATGGCAAGGCTCACGAACAGGGTCCTCGTGATGGTGTTCTTTTCGTCGGGCTGCTGGGCGATGGCGCTCACGGCCTGCTTGGCAGCGATACCCTCGCTCAGGGCAGGTCCGATGGCGCCGAGCGCCATGGTGACGCCCGCCGTGATGATGGAAGCGATTGCAACTACGGTCAGACTGTCCATTTCACACCTTCCTTTCTTTCAAGAATATGATCACGCTCATTGCGGTACTTCCTTGTGTGCATGCCCCTCGTGGTGGACCTGGGTGACCGAGGCTATGTAGACCATTGCCAGGATGGAGAAGATGTATGCCTGCACCATGCCGATGAGCAGGCCGAGCGCATGCATGATGATGGGGAAGAAGAGCGGTGTGACCGCCAGCAGGATGGCGATGACCTTGTCGTGGCTCATGATGTTGCCGAAGAGACGGATGGCCAGGGCCAGGGTCCTGGTGAACTCCCCCATGACGTGGAACGGGAAGAAGATGAAGGTGGGCTGGAAGTACTCCCTGAAATAGGAGAGCCCGTTGCGCCCTATCCCGTAGATGGGCACCGCCAGGAAGACCGTGACCGCCAGGGCGGCCGTGGTGGTCAGCGATGACGTCGGCGCCACGTACCCGGGCACGATGAGGAGGAGGTTGCTCGTCCCGATGAAGAGGAAGAGCGTACCGATGAAGGCCATGTAGTGGTCCGGGTCGTCCTGGCTGACCTCGTGGATCTGCTCCCTGATGCCGCCCACCACGACCTCCAGCAGGTTCTGCCACCTGGTGATCTTCACGTCGGATGTCGCCGTGCGCCCCACCAGGAAGGCCAGCGCGAGGAGGATGGCCATGATGAGCCAGGTGTAGGCCAGCGTGGCGGAGACGTGGGCGAACCCCCACTGGAAGAGGATGACCTGGTCGGGGCTGATCTGGTTGAGCCTCAGGATCTCCATGCCTTCACCTCACGTCGTCTCCGGCTTCCTGCCGAGCCTGCGCACCAAGACCTCGCGCACCGCCACGAAACCCGCCAGGGCGGCCAGCAGGCGCTCCCAGCGCCCGTCCATGACCAGGTAGAAGCCCGAGGTCACGACGACCATCCGGAGGATGAAACCGCCGACGGAGGAGAGCGTGATCCCCGGAGACCCGGTCAGCCGCTTCACCGAGGACCACAGGTGCAGGGAGAAGAAGGTCCCCAGCGCCATGCCCACGGCGAAGGCCACGATGAGATGCAGTGTCTCCGGCACGGCGTTCACTCGCTGTCCTCCTCGTCGTCATCGGGTTCTTCCTTCTCGATGCCGCCCTTGCGCACCCAGTACCAGGCGTTCATGCACCCCACCAGGACGCCGAGGATGAGCAGCATGAGGGCCCAGGAGTACTGGCTCGGCCAGGTCCGGTCGATCCAGAGGCCGATGGCCACCCCGATGAGGGTGGGGATGGCCACGGACCAGCCCACCACGCCGAACATGCCCAGGCCGAACCAGACCGTCCTGTCCTCCTGCCTGAGGCCCCGGATCTTGCGCCTCTCCTTCTTCACCACCTCGCTGGTGAACTTCTTCACGATATCGTCCCTGCGGAGATGGACGGGCCTGGGTTTCTTATCCATACTTCTTCATCTCCATGAAGCGGCGCACGATGCTCGCCTCAAGCCTGGCCGCTGCCGTGCGGGCCGCCTTCTCCTTGTCGTCGAGGACCTTGAACTGCTCCTGCACCACGGACCTGAGAAGGCCGAGGCTCGGGATGCGCACCACGTTGCGCGTGGACACCAGCACCTCGTCGCCCTTCTTGACGAGCAGGCCCTGGTCCACGGCGAAGTACTCGGGTGGCTTTCCTTCCAGAGACAGGCTGAGCAGGCCCGCCACCAGCGCGGACACGAAATCCACGTGCCTCGGGAGCAGGCAGAAGGAGCCGTTTACCCCCTCGGCCACCACCTTGTCGACCGACCGGTGCAGGAATACCTCCGAGGGCAGCAGGATCTTACAGTCCATCGACGTGCACCTCGTCGATGGAGCCGATCATGTACAGCTTGGATTCGGGCAGGTCCGCGAACTCGTCGTTCAGGATCCGCTCGCAGCCTGTCAGCGTGTCCTGAAGGGTCACCATCCTGCCCGGCATGCCAGTGAACTGCTCGGTGGTGAAAAACGGCTGGGTGAAGAACCGTTCGAGCCTGCGGGCCCGGTACACGGTGCGCTGGTCCTCCCGGGAGAGCTCGGCGATGCCCAGCATGGCGATGATGTCCTTGAGGTCCTCGTAGATGGTGAGCGTCTTCCTGATCTCCTGGGCGATGCGGTAGTGCTTGTCCCCCACGATGTGGGGCATGAGCATCTTGGACCACGACTGCAGCAGGTCCACGGCCGGGTACAGGCCCTCGCTGGCACGCTTGCGGGAGAGCACGATGGAGGCAGACAGGTGGCCGAAGGTGTGGGAGGCCGAGGGGTCGGTGAAGTCGTCGGCAGGCACGTACACGGCCTGGATGGAGGTGATGGCGCCCGCGCTCGTGTTGCAGATGCGCTCCTCCAGCTCGGCCAGCTCGGTGCCCAGGGTGGGCTGGTAGCCCAGCCGCGACGGGAGCTGGCCCATGAGGCCCGACACCTCGGAGCCCGCCTGGATGAAGCGGAAGATGTTGTCCATCATGAGGAGCACGTCCTGGTGCATGTCGTC
>ERZ795057.1854-NODE-1854-length-17318-cov-5.204252_pt1 | contig 17318 bp, 13 predicted proteins | sample MGYA00375141_ERZ795057 | MGnify/ENA primary metagenome ERZ795057 (study PRJEB30186, sample SAMN05720163) | activated sludge metagenome | isolation source: Anaerobic digester | place: Hong Kong | collected 2015-01-26 ... | reverse complement strand
ACCCTAAAAAATAATTTTATACCCGAGTGCAAGCGTTGCACAGTCATTGAATGCAAGGTGCTCATGGTCATCCCAGAAATAAGCTTTCATATACGTATCCAGCATTGTGATTTCCGCGTAAAACCCGTGGATTATTTGGAATAATTGGCTTTTAATCAGTACCTGTATACCGATATTTAATGCCACATGAAACCCGGTGGGAGGATAATACCAGTCAGGACAATCCGTTGAATAATGCCAGTGGACGCTTTTATCCAGGGCGAAAAGAAATGTTGTTCCCAGATAGAGAGGTGATAGTTCACATATTTCACCAACTGCGATACGTATAGGATATATTGAGTTTTTCCATGACAGGGTATGAATTTCCCTTCCTCCAATCTCTTCCGGCACATATCCGTAGAAAAGCGTGCTTTCCCAGAATCGGTGAAAGCAAAGATAGCCGATTCCTCCTGCCGCATAACCGATATATCCTGCTGTCTGTACAGAAATAAGGTCAGGAATATACCATGGTCGATCCGGGTTGTGTTCCAGTGCTGCGGAGTTATCAGCCAACATAAAAAAAAGGGTTATAATCAGAGCAGACGCTGCACAACATCTGTTTTTCAGAATGAACATCGTTCTACCTCGAAATTACCGTTAGTAAATGTGACTATCATGTAATGACCATAGCCGGGACTCCCGATCTGATACCTGTAGACCCCGTTTAGCAGTTCTTCTTTGCTGTTTTCATGCGCATGGCCGTGAATAGCGCAGTCGAAATATTCTGACACAATCCCGTTGAATGTGTCCACCTGTGACTGGCTGAACCTGTTGAAGGCGTACCCGGAATTGTCAATATGCGCGAATAGAACACGATGAGCGGCATTGCTCGCTGAAGCTTTCTGCGCAAGCCATCCGTAATCGGGTTCGCTGCTTTCCCAGTTATTGTTGTGGAAACATATGAATTCTGTACCGAGAAATGAGAATGAGAAGTTCAGGGGACCATACATCTTTTCGAAAATTTCAATTCCATAATCGAGACAATCATGATTGCCGATTATATTGATGGTGGGATATTTTAGCTTTTTGATTACATCGTATCCCCAGTTGAATTCCTTCAAAAGACCCTGGTTAGTGGTATCTCCGATAATGACAACAAAATCCAGATCACTGCGGGAATTGAAGATGTCGATGACCTTTTTTGTCTCTGTGTAGAAATGATGGGTGTCAGATATCAATCCTATTCTATAGGTACTGTTGTGTTCCCTGCCGCTTTCAAGTGCTGCAATCTTTTCGAGATTACTGGCGTTAAGGTTTTCATAATCAACATTTGTCATATAGGGTGAGTATTCCATATCAAAATAGCAGCCCGGCAGGAACATTACCGGGATTACAGACAGTGCGGTATATCCGAGATTGCGAAGAAATTGTTTCCGGTTTATAGTTTCACCTGAATTGGTAAAGATGGTGTATGTGTTGAGATTTTTTGTACTCATTATATGGCCTCCATAAAATCGAAAAATAGAGGAATTTAATAGAAAGTTCTATAATTCATATTTAATCACGGTATGGTGGCGAAGCAATAAAAAATTGAAAAATATTTTAAAATTTTCAAATTATTGAGCGGGTTACTGGTGTAAGAAGCCTGTAATTGCGGGATTTGCGGATAAAAAAAGAATATACTATTTTACTGCTTCAAAATACCAGTGTGAGATGGTTCTGGTAATATCTCCGAGGGTACTTCGTTCCATTATTCCGTACCGGTGACGGGTAAAGGGCGTGAGTGCCCCGTTAAGTTCTTCTTCATCATAAAAGGACACCACAGAGTTCCGGATATCTTTAAGATCAGTGATCCAGACATTATTTCCCGCGTGACGGCCGCTCCGGAGCATTGTGTCACGTGCAGACCTGAGGGTGCCGAAAAGCATTCCCCCGGGTTTTAATACGCGGTAAATTTCACTGATGATGGTGTGCATGTCTTCTTTTACGCAGTAGTGGAGTGAGCCCCATGCTACAGCAAAATCAATGGAGTCGGCGGCAAAGGGAAGAGCGGTATTGTCCCCCTGAACAAGAAGGGATTCCGGGTACAGCTCACTGCAGACACGAAGCGCGTTCATGCTGAAATCAAGGCCCGACACAGTTCCGATGCCGCTTTCAATCATATATTTCAAATGCCTTCCGGTCCCGCAGCCCAGATCAACAGCTGTTACACCGGCGGGGGAGTGTGTTTTCAGTACCGGGCTCATCATGCGGACAAGGGTTTCGTCGGGGTAAATCAGGACGGATTTATCCCTGGTGTAATGTGAATTCCATGAATCGGATTTATGCATTCTGTTGTTCCGTAGCGGATGCTGTTTTTTGAATTATGATTTTTTTCTTCTCAACTTCCTGTTCCGCGTTATCAATAGCCTGTTCCCGGTTCTTCCCCCCGGTAATGACGACGCCGATTCTGTCATGATTCGTGGCGGGACGTGCCGTTATATCGCCCTGTTTTTTGAACATTTTCCCGAAAATGAGATCTCTGGAATGTGTATCGCCATTGTCCTGTACCGACTGAATCGTTCCCGCACGCCCGGTGATGTAGCGGACCACGATTGTTTTTTTAGAAGCCTGGGCGCGGGGAGGGGTAAAGCTCCCCCCTGAGACGGCATTGATCGTTTCCTGAATAAAATTATATCCGGTCCTTTCAGGTATCAATATATCGGGAAGATATTCTCCGCCGAATTCCGGAACCGCTTCAATACAGTACAGGTCTTCATCCGCGGTAATACGGAGCTCCATAATCAGAGGTGATGCCGTGATCTCAAAGGCATCTGTTATCATCTGGCCGATTTCAATAATTTTATCCTTAAGATGGTAATACTTTGAAGGGGAGATGTGGATAATATCAATGAAATAGGGCGGCAGTGACGTGATTTTATCGCTGATATCTGCAAGATGATATATGCCCTTATGCACAATTCCTGCTGCTATAATTTCATCACCCGCAATATATTCCTCAAGGAGAAACCGGTTCTTTTTGGGTGTGTTTCCGGAAAAGTAATTCTGCAGCCCCCCTTCGTCCTGAATCAGCTCCACATTCTTTTTACCGTGGCCCACGAGGGGTTTCACTACAAGGGGGAACCTGTTTCCGTGCAGTGCCCTGAAGGTTTTTGCATCAATAATTTTGTATTCAGGAGTGGGGATTTCACTGGCGGTAAACACCGCTTTCATTATTTCTTTATGAATAAAGTCATCAATTCTGTTAAACGGAACAAGGGGAATATCAAACTTTTCCCCGAGGTAACATGCTGTTTTTACCGCTTCGCCGAAGGACTTTGAAAGTACACAGGTTACATTGCTCACCATAAGAGTTTCCTGGAGAGCAATATAAATATCTTTATAGTTTGTCACAGATTCCTGGATCTTAAGGTCGCAGAGCTGCATGCCGGGTGCCTGCGGATTGGCATCTACACCAATAACAAGAAAGCCGGACTTTCGTGCTTCCTGAATGAGTTTCAGCTGATGTAATCCGCAACCGATTGAAACGAATACAGGTTCCGGTTTTTTTTTCCATTTTTTCAATATCATGGGTATCTGTATTGTTTTTTTATATTTCCTCAGGGTGTTCCCGTGAAATTACTGCGCATATTTAGTAACAGGGCAATAACATATTAATCGGCAGTTTCATTCATTGTTTTGATATCCATGGCGCGATAAATCAATTACTTTATTTGATGAGTAAGGTGAAATGTGAAAAATTTGTATATACATGACAATATGCCGCCGGATACCTTCCGTATAATGGGGGAAACGTGATTATTTCTGCTTGAAATATTATATAGTACTGTATATCCTGAAAGTGTTGTATTGATTATTCGCGTGACTGAATTCTGTGTTTTACTATCAATTGATCAGGCAGAACACTGCCGGGAACACGATTATAAGAAATGATGAAACAGTCAGAACACATATACCGTTCTCTCCTTCAGACCCTGCCTGATATTGTGTATGAGGTCAGTACTAATGGTATTTTTACCTATCTCAATGATGCCATCGTGAAAATAGGTTTTACGCCGGATGAGCTTATCGGCAGTCATTTCAGTACAATCATTCATGATGATGATATTGAAAATGTGCAGCGTGACATTGTTCTTTCGCGGATGGAAGGAAAGAAATTTGGTGATAATAACTCACCGCGACTCTTTGATGAGCGGAGGACAGGAAAACGTTTCACGAAACTTCTCAGGGTAAGGCTGAAGCAGAAAGAGGGCTGTGAAAATAATTATTATGCGGTGAAACACCCTATCGTTGAGGTGGTTTCAATCGGCCTGTATGATTATAAAAACGGTGGAAAGCCCCAATTTAAGGGTACTATCGGTATTATGCGTGATGTCTCCCATGATAACCGATCGATGAAAATGGTATTGCAGACTGAGAATCATTACCGCCTGCTCCTTGAAAACTCATCGGATATTATTACTATTCTGGCAAATGACGGCACAATCCTGTTTAAAAGCCATTCAAATGAAAAACTCATGGGATATCCTCCGGTAGAATTAATAGGTGAATGTGAGCTTGACTATATTCATGAAGATGACGTGCCGTCGTTTGACAGCATACTGAAAGAAGAGAAAAAACTTACCACGGGGGAAACGGAGCTTGAATACCGTTATCGTAACCGCAGCGGGGAATGGCGGATGCTGCATACCGCATTACGGCGGATCACGGGGGATGGTGATGCAACACGGTGTTTTATACTCAATTCCCGGGATGTTACGGAACACAATGAAGCTGAGAAACGTTTTAAGCTGATTGAAGAGAATGTAACAGATTTGTTCTGGATACGGGACCTTGACTTTGTACCGGTATACATGAGCCCCTCCGTGAAAAAAATGAGAGGGTACACACTTGAAGAGGCCATGCGGCAGCGAATGGAGGATTTTGTAACTCCCGATTCCATGAAAATGCTTAAGGATGTATTCATGCATGAAATGGAACTCGAGAGGAGCGGTTCGGGGGACCCGAACCGCTCTACAACATTCGAGGTTGAATATATTCATAAAAACGGGTCGCACCGCTGGTTTGAAGTAAAGGCGTCATTTCTTCGCAATGAGAAAGGGGACGCGGTTGGTCTTGTGGGCGTTGACCGGGATATAACGGAAAGAAAAGAAATGGAGAAGTCCCTCCGGGACAGTCAGCGTAAGGAAATGAGAAATGCGTTAAACCTCGCGTTCCTTTCACGGGCGGCAATGGAGCTGGTCGAAATTACTCCGGAGGAGAATATTTACGATTTTATCAGCTGGAAGGTCCGTGAGCTCGCGGGAAACGCGATTGTAATTATATTGTCATACGACGTGTCTGCGAAAACTATCACTATTGAATCATTTTCAGGTCCCAAAGGAACCAGTGATTATATTATTTCAATAACAAATGGAAACCCTGTGGGCCTGCGGACGCAGATACAGGAAGCGGAGATACTTCATCGGGCAGGGAATCCTGAGCTGCATCAGGTAAAGGGGGGCCTTGAAGAGCTGACACTGGGGGCAATACCGAAGGAGATATCAGCAAAATTCAGCGCTCACTTCAATATTGGTGAATCGTATTCGATCAGCCTTGTTTCTAAAGGTGAATTGCAGGGTGTAGTCGGTATTATGATGCCCGGAGATGTACCGCTGACCAGCAGGGAGATTCTTGAGACCCTGATTAATCAGTCAGCTATAGTGCTGCAGAGAAAGAAGGCCATTGATGCCCTGCAGGAAAGCGAGGAACGTTACAGGAACCTGGTCCAGAATGCCGGTGATATCATTTTCGGCACAGATGTAAACGGGCTGGTTTCATTTGTGAATCCAGTTGCGCAGCGAATTATTGGATTTACGGATGAAGATATTATAGGGAAACCATTTGTTGACATGATACGGCCCGACTATCAGGAGGGAGCACGGAGATTTTTCGGTCTCCAGATTGTAAAGCGGATTGATAATACCTACTATGAATATCCCGTGGTGGCCCGGGATGGTAGGGAGGTATGGCTCGGGCAGAATACGCAGCTTGTATATGAAGGTGAACGGGTGCAGGGGTACCAGGCTGTTGCCCGTGACATTACTGAACTGAAAAACATCCAGGAAAAACTGATGTATCTGTCGACCCATGATTATCTGACGGAATTGCCGAACCGGGCGTTGTTTCAGGAAAAGCTTTCTTTTGTTCTTGCAAGCGCCAAACGGAGAAAAGACCTCGCGGGAGTGCTTTTCCTTGATCTTGACGGTTTCAAAGCTGTGAATGATACCCATGGTCATGATATTGGAGACATGCTTTTGAAGAGTGTCGCGAGACGGCTTGTTGACTGTGTGCGGGAGGTCGATATTGTGTCGCGGATGGGAGGGGATGAGTTCACGATTATCCTCGAAAGCGTTCAGAATCTGCAGGAGATGGTTGCCGTCGCGAAAAGAATAATCGTATCAATTGCGAATCCCTACATGCTGGGAGAAAATGAAGTACGCCTCACCGTAAGCGTCGGGATTGCCGTGTTCCCGACTGACGGCATAACCGGTGATGTGCTGCTCAAAAAAGCAGATGACGCGATGTACCGCGCGAAAGATAAAGGCAAAAATAATTACCACTTTTACAGCGACCCCTTTTAGAACCGGTGTCCGGTTCAGGACGCGTATATCACCGCGAGTATTTTTGCGGGTGATTCATCGAGGCACGTGACCCTGTGGGGAACCGTGGAATCATAATATATGCTGTCCCCTGCTTCCAGAATGTCGGTGTATGTATCAAGCTGCACTTCAATACGCCCCTCAAGGACAAAAATAAACTCCTCCCCTTCATGGCTGTAGGGGGCGCCTTTCCGCTCCATCGGCTCGAGGGTCACAAGAAACGGTTCCATGCTGCGGTTTATCTTGTCCGGCGCAAGGGATTCGTAGGAATACCCGTACCGCACTCCCTCCTTTGACGCGACCCGTGATGTGGGGACACGTTCGTTTTTACGCACAATGGTAAAAGGGGATGTCCCCTCCTGCTGAAAAAACTTTCCTATCTCCATGTTCATCGCGTGTGAGAGTTTTATCAACGCCCCCAGGGGCGGTGAAATGAGATGATTTTCTATCTGTGAAATAAATGCCGTGGAAAAACCTGTTTTGTCGGCAATATCCTGCAGGGTCATCCCCTTCATTTCCCGTAATTCCTTTATCTTTTCTCCAACCTTGATATCACTTTCTGACATGGTATGTTGTTCTCCTTGATCTGAAAATCCTGTTCTCATTGTGTAATTTCGTGCGGCAGTATTGCTTTGTATTTGCCTGTGTTTATATATTCTACAATTATCGCGCCGGCTTTCTTGCTGTGGGTCTCTGCATTACTCGCGAGTTCTATGTATCCTGTACGGGGAATAATATCAATAAGTTTTTGCAGGTTTTCCGTACCATGGAGGGTGTCCGAGGTGGCGCCGAAAATAACGCAGGGAGTGGTGATTGTTCCCAGTTTGTCCCATACGGTATAATTCTTAATCGCGAGGGCATTCGCTTTCAGCTTGTAGGGGTCGGCTGAGTCAAGGGTGTTTTCGTACTTCTTCACCTGTTCAATTGCGTTTTTCTTGTCGAGACGGAAATTTTTAAGGTACCATTTTACAACGGGCTTGACCGCAAAATACATGGAGGGATGAAATGCCGGAACAATATCCCCAAGGACCTTCGGGAAACGGAATTCAGCGTTAGGACCTATAAGAAAAGAGCACTCCGGGTTGCGCTGATTCAGGGAGCAGTATTCAAGGATTGCTGAAGCTCCGAGAGAGCTTCCCGTAAGAAAAAATTTCTGTTTTTCCGGTATCAATTCATCAATTATCTCTCCAATATCTTTTCTGAGGCGCTCCATCCCGAAGCTTACATTCATATTCCGGGGAACAAGTGATGATTTCTTTTCCCTGGTTTCAATATAAATGGTTCTATAGCAGGGGGTGATTTCCTGCAGGACCCCTTTCCAGCCTGAAATCAGTGATATCCACCCGGCGATAAATATCATCACCGGTTTTTTGTTGTCCGTTCCGCCGGGAATAAAGTCAATAGCTTTCAGTCTGACACCGTCAGACATTCTTACATAATACTCTTTGATCTCTGTTCCTGGAGAGGTGTATTCTGCATATTCCATTGATCATCGTCCTTCGATTTATGTTGTTGGGTGGTGTTTCCCCGGTATTTCATAATCAGTATGCTTACGTCATCCATGAAGTTTTCACTGCCGTTAAAATTCGTCAATTCTTTAAATATATTTCTGCTCATGTCCCATGGCGGGTGATGTATGTTTTTACGTATCATTTCATAAAAGGCGTCTTCTCCCAGCATCACGTTATCTTCACCGAAACATTCTGTAATGCCGTCTGTATATAAAATTATGCTGTCCCCTTCACTGATTACGCCCCGTGCCTCTTCGTAGTTCGGCGGCATGATCTCCGCGATAATACGTCCCCTGGAATTGACAAGATCTATTTCGCCGTTTTTTCTTGCGATAATCAGCGGCGGGTGTCCTGCGCTGGAATAGGTGAGAATGCCGGTTTTCAGGTCAATGGAACAGACCCCCGCGGTGACAAAATGGTTGTCCATTTTTCCCGCCAGAGACTGATAAATGTTCAGCAGAGTTTTTGACGGCTGGTCAATGGTGTCGTTCCAGCGGTTTAACGACATCTTTACCATTGACGAAACCAGCGCACCCGCAACACCGTGTCCTGAGACATCACATACGAAAAGCCCCACATGTTTTTTCGCGTCATTGTAGATGATATCAACAAAATCACCCCCCAGTTCCATCATGGGATTGTATTTGTATGATATAAGGGCTTCATCCAGTACAGGAATATCCCGGGGGAGAAGCGCTTTCTGTAATTCTCCAGCCATAACTATCTGGTTTTCAAGCTGGTTTTTCTGGTCTTCAATGACATGCTGGTTGTTTTCAACCTGCCTGGATTTCTGCCAGCTCACAAAGCGGGTGTTGTTGAGGATGTAGATGAAACATGATATGACGATCGTGGTGCTTATAATATCGTTAATACTGTACTGTGTCCGCAGGTTTGCGATATCGATTCCTTTAAAAGAGAGAATGCCGAAAAAACATGTCAGTGATGCTCCAAGGATGCTGTAGGCGGCGCTTCTCTGAAGGGGGGCAATTGCGAGGACCATAAGCACAAAGAGGTATCCGCCGATATATGCCGGATCACCCCCTGTACACGCAGTGAGAATGCCTGTTGATATTTCGAGGTATGCGCCGAAAAGTGTGAGAAGCAGCAGACTTCGTGACCGGAGCCGTTCAATAAATCGTGAAACAAACAGCAGTAGTCCGATTATGGGGAATCCAATTCTGAGTACAATAATTATGGTTGCATCGGGATGGAGCTGCAGGTCAATCGGGATGTAGAACAGCCATCCCAGGGTAATCAGGGAGGCGAATGTCAGGATACGGCTGCTCTGATAGTTTAATTCCTCTTTAAATGTTTCCGGGTATGAGGTCCTGTCTTCAACAAGTTTAATATAATGAAGAAACCTTTTGAATACATTCAATGGTACACCTCTGAGTTGAAAAATAGCACAGTACGTATTACAGGATATCCATCACTATCAATGTCATGTCGTCTGAACCCTCGGTGGAACCTGACCATGATGCCATGTAGCTGAACATCGATTCAAGAAAATCTTTTCCCGCAAGATCGGCGGTCTTTCCTATATGGTCAAGGAACCGATTTTCTCCAAACAGTTCCCCCTCCCTGTTCATGAGTTCAGTAATGCCGTCGGTATAGGCGATGACGCGGTCACCGGGTTCAATGGTTTCTGTCAATAGTTCGGAGCCTATATCATCCATCCATCCCATGATTCTTCCGGAAGGGCTTAGCTCAATAATTGTGCCGGTCTTTCGACGGTAAATAAACAGCGGGGGGTGGCCTGCGCTGGCGTACTGCAGCGTGTTGGATTTCATATCAATCACAATATATCCAGCGGACATGAGCTGGTTTTTAAAATTGTTCCCGAAAATTGTATTTATCGCGGGTAGCATGGCGGCCGGTTCCGTACGGAGGTTTTTCTGTATAGAGAAGGCGATTTTCATCATGCCCGCAATAATTGCCGCGGGGATACCATGGCCGGAGGCGTCGGATATTATTATGCCAAGTGTGGTGTCGTCAATGTGATTGAAATCGTAAAAGTCCCCGCTGACAGACTTCATCGGATAGTAGCTGAGGTTGATATCAAGGCCCTGTATCTCGGGAATACATTCAGGGAGCGTGGAGACCTGGAGGTCTCGGGCAATCTCCAGCTCTTTCTGGAGGCTGATATATTTCTGCTGGCTGCTGACAGCGCTCTTGAGGGTCAGAAGGGTGTCAATCCGTGCCATCAGTTCATTGCGGTCAAAAGGCTTCTGCAGGTAGTCATTGGCGCCTGATTTGAACCCCGTCACAATATCATGGACCTGATTTTTTGCCGTAAGCATGAGGATCGGGAGTTCATAGATTTTCTTCTGTTTACGCAAAGTTTTGCATACCTCATAGCCGGACATGCGCGGCATCATTACATCAAGAAGTATCAGGTCAGTTTCCTGATGGTTGTTGTAAAACTCCAGGGCTTCGTGTCCGTTCACGGCTTTGTGAAACCGGTACCGTTTGCCGGAAAGAAGGTTTTCCAGTACCTGCAGGTTTATCGGTTCATCATCTACCGCAAGAATTGTATAGGTTGTGTCGTTGACGTCATCACTATGTAGAGATGATGGCTGCGCCCGGTAACTGAATGGAGTGTGGGTAATGTCCCATTCTTTTTTTAGATCGGATTGTATAACGGGACTTGCGGGAATCTGTGTATCATTAAGATATTTTGCATGTGCTGCGGGAAGCGAGAATGTAAAGACAGACCCTTTTCCTACTGTTGAATCAACCCCTATTGTCCCACCCTGCAGCTCAATAAGCTGTTTGCTGATGCTGAGGCCAAGGCCGGTGCCCCCATGCTCACGGGACAGTGATTCCTCAAGCTGTTCAAAAGATTTAAATATCTCCGCAAATTTTTCCCGGGGAATGCCGATGCCGGTATCGGAAATTGATATTACAACCATGTCCTTATTGGTTACGGTGGTGATTTTTTTCGCCTGCACGCGTATACTTCCGTGGTCTGTAAACTTAATCGCATTTCCAATAAGGTTGTACAGTATCTGCTGGACCCTGTTTTCATCTGCGTATACAAGGGGAATATTTTCAGGTATTTCATTTATCAGTTCGATATCTTTTCCCGTTATCATTGTTTTCAGGAGGCTGATGACAATTCGGGCAATCTGGTAAATGTCCACAGGGCGGAGTTTCAGGGTAACTTCGTTATTCTTCAGTTTTGAATAGTCCAGTATATCATTGATGAGGCTTGAGAGACGTTTCCCCGATGATACTATCAGGTTCAGGTTATGCAGTGTCGCATCGGGGAGTGTTCCCGTAACTCCGTCCATAAGGGATTCCGCGATGCCGATAATTCCATTAAGCGGCGTGCGCAGTTCATGGGAGGTGTTTGCGAGAAAATCATCTTTTATTTTATCGATCCTGGTAAGGGTAAGATTTTTCTCTTCAAGTTCAATATTAAGTCTGTCGGTTTCCTTGTGGACATTGGAGAATTTGTAGGCCATGGCAAATGCCATACTGATAATTATTGTAACGAACCCGATCTCGGTGTTGATTTCAAGGTCAATTATGCTTAAGTATGAAAGCATGCCTGCCACGAGAAACAGAATGTAGAATACAATACTTGTGAGGAGTATTTTGTTTTCAAACCCGTGATGCTTTAAATGTATTGCCGCAAGGTAGAGGCAGTAAGACATGAAAAGCAGTATGTTGATCAGGAGTACCGGTACAATATACTTCCAGTACAGACCGTAATACGGAAACCAGAAGCCGCTGTTCTGCTGGATGCCGATAAAGATCACCGTCAGGAGAACCGCAAAGAGTGTGGACATTATAATCCCTGCTCTCTGTACCCAGCGCACCCGGTAGTTGTAAAAACGGTGAAAAAAGTCCATCAGGCATACCGGATATACGGCCTGGACAAAGGTGTTAATATACAGATTGATCCAGTTGTCGTCGATAATCCAGAATCCCACAGTCTTGAGCGTTATCTGCTGGAGGCCTGTGAGTATGGAAAGTATGCCGAAAGAAAGGTAATGGGTTTCTTTTTTTCTCCACAGGAAGAGGAGGATATAATAGAATCCCACAAAAATAAATATTCCAAACAGAAATGAGGTACGGATAATGTACCGGTAAAACATGTCATCGATACGCTGTGCGGTGCCCATATAAAATTCCGGAAACGCAAACCCTCCGATGCCGCCGGCACCGGCGATGCGGAACGCCAGAAGGTTGGGTTCATTATATTGTACAAGATGTTTCGGGAGGATGTATACGTTATTTCTGCTGTTCGACCTGATGAGTTTCCCGTTTTCCGAGATCTCTCCTCTCCCGCCGAGAAGGGTCCCGTTCAGGTACACTTCAACAGCATGATCAATGTAGGGGGTCATGATTTTCAGGTCAGCACCGGGGAAACGGGGCCCCAGGGTAAACCGCATCCGGTACCACGCGGTCCCGTCATAATCGTAACCATGAATATGCCACCCGCCGGGAACGCGAATTGTGTTCCAGCGTGAATCATCGTATCCGGGGTCCGCGTAACGTGGAGAGTCCCCCGGCATGAATTTCCACATGCCCGTAAGATGGTATGACACGTTATGGTCATGTAACACGATATGACCCTGAGTCACCTCTGCGGAAAGAGGGGCTGCCGTTATGAGAATTGCGGCACATACTATGTATCGTAGTAATTTCATTAATACCGTGAAAATTGAATTATATATGCTGACCCTGTTCCGGAAGGTCCGGAACAACGGGGAATATTGAACGTATAAAGGAAATGCTGTACCCGCTCATCGCGAGGAGCGTCACTGTGGGAAGATAAAATATCCACACAAGAATGCCTATTATTGACCTGAGTGTAAACGGTATCATGAGGGTGATATTTCTCACTGTTGCGACACCGCCTCCCGTAAGGAGCTCTCCATGGGCGATATCGGTACTGAGGCCGATAGATTTCACAAAGAGGCTGTGTCCCGATTGCCCCAGGGAGTTATACAGCCCCACATTGAGGTCACAGAAGAAAAAAGAAATCATGGCTATGGTAATCATAATATCAATGGTCCGTGGATAAAAGGTCCTCCATATTGTCCCTATTCCCATCCATATGCTCGTGGTAAGGGTGAGGGTGTAGATGAGGACCGGGAAAAAAATTCCCGCCTTCCACAGGGCCGGGGTAATGAATACGAAAATGATCCCCACCGGTGTGAATACTGATATCATGGACACCGCTTCTTTCCGGTTCCACACAAAGCCGCGGCTGTGGCGGGTAATATATACGATCTGCATAAAGAAAAAGAAAACCAGGGCAACCTGAAATTTCCCAAGGATCCCCACGCAAAGGTCCCCGGCGGCATGGAGCAGCAGCGCTCCCTGAAGAAGGAGGCGGTCCTTTGTATCATGGCCGTCTTTTCCTATCAGCAGAGTAAGGCCGAGGCAGAGCAGGATGGAGCAGTATTTGCATACCCGGGAGTAGATGTTGTCAGAGTCGCCGGTGAAAATATCAGCGGTTATGAATGAGGAATAGGCCGCAACAAGGAGTATCAGGATTGCAAATACCGCAATGCGTTTTTTGTTTCCGGTTACTGCAGCTTCCATATTTGCCTCCTTCCGGGTTTTTTCGTGGTATAAAAAAGGGGTATCAGTCGGCAGAGGTGCCCTTAACTGCCTTTACAAATATATAATCAACCATATTCCTGCGATGGACCTGCCCCAGAAGCCAGGAAATAAAGGTGATGCCGATTCCTATGAAAATGCCCCGTGTCGCAATGGCATTTCGTATCGCATGGCGGCGGGTATTGTATTTCGCGAAGCCCGGATATACCATATCTCCGATAGTATGTATAAATTCAACCGCAAATCCATTATCTTCGAGCTGTTTTCTGTATTCCCCTTCATTTATCCAGTTTTTCAAGGGCATATGCCATGATTTTGAGCATAGTACCCCGATTGCCCGTTTCAGCCTGCTGTGTTTAAAATTCTGGTGATTAATAAGGATATCAGTGAGAAGGATGACGCCCCCTGTTTTCAGGAGCCTTCTGCATTCCATGAAAAAGGTTTCACGGGTGTTGAAATGAGCGGGGCCTTCAATGCCCACTATATGAGAAAATATCCCGCCCTCAAAGGCTGTGCGGCATGCATCCATTTTCTGAAACGTAATTTTATCATCAAGGTCATTGTCCCGGGCACACTGCTTCGCGACACGGATGTGGGCCTCTGTGATATCTATAGCATGGATTGAACGGGGCTGCAGTTTTTTAAAAATCTCAATAGTTTCTGTGCCGTATCCGCAGGCAACATTGAGGATTTTCTCAGGGTTTGTAATTCGTGAATTCTCAAGGACATAGGAGAGGAGCTTCTTCGATGAATCATGATAATCGGCGGTTTCTTCGTTCCAGAACCCGAAGGAAAGAAATCCCTCCGCCTCCCGGGAGCGCTTTTTTGATCCGTGAGAATAGAACCGGGCTACCCGCTCTTCATGGGAGCGTCTTTTTTTTGCTTCTTTTGCGGGAGTCGTGTTCCCGGGTATGGTGTGTGTAGTGAATCCGTTTTCCGGTATCCCGCTAGTTTGCATCAGCAGCTGTACCCTCTTCAAGAATTATTGTTATTTCATTCCCCTCGTTATTCCAGCAGGCCCGCCCGAAATTTTTTATGAGGTGTATGCCCCGTCCTCCGGGACGGGTGATGTTCTCCGGGGAGCGGGGGTCGCTTACTTCCTGTGGTGAAAATCCTTTTCCTTCATCCCGCACAGTGATGGTGATGAACTGGCTGGATGGAGTTATTGTTATATAAATCGTCTTGCAGGGGTCGCCGGCATTACCGTGGTGAATCGAGTTCTGAATCGCCTCGTCAAGGATCAGCCGGAAAAAGTATTCGTGAATATTGGGGCACAGTCCGTTTCCCTGAATTTTCCTGAGGAAAAAGACGGCATTATCAATAAATAAATCCGCGTCCCGCTGTGTGGAATTGATTGTTTTTTGTATTCCCTGCAATGAGTATACCGTTTTTTATTATAATACAAAAGATGAACAAGTATTTGTAATTTGATTTGTAAAACTAAAAGGAATAGATGATTAAATCAATCACTTTTTATTATGAAATAATAATATGGACATATTATTCCGGGCCGGATATAATGTAATACAGTCCTGTTTCACGAACGGTGTGTGATATTAATAATTTCTTGACGGTGCGGGGCGATATTGAAAATAATGTCGCTCTTCACTGTGCGTAACAGTAAGTAACAGATTGACAGGAAAAGGAGCGTATAATGACGAAAAAGAACGTTGCAGTGCTTCCCGGCGATGGAATCGGGCCGGAAGTCATGGCTGAAGCGATAAAGGTGCTTGATAAAATTTCCAGCCTTTACGGGGTTGCATTTGAGTATAGTGAGGCTGACGTGGGAGGCGCGGCGATAGACAGACAGGGGAAGGCGCTTCCCGAGTCGACTGTCGCGGTGTGCGAGAGCGCTGATGCGGTGCTTTTCGGGTCCGTAGGCGGCCCGAAATGGGAGTCCCTTCCGCCGGAAGAACAGCCTGAACGGGGAGCGCTTCTGCCCCTGAGAAAGCGCTTTAACCTGTACGCGAACCTGAGGCCCGCGATTATTTTCAGGGAGCTGAGAGACGCGTCTCCTTTGAAGCCTGAACTGATTGGTGACGGGTTTGATATCCTCGTGGTGCGGGAGCTCACCGGGGGGATATACTTCGGCCAGCCCAAAGGCAGAGAGGGAAATAAGGCCTTTGATACCCTGGTGTATACCGTACCGGAAATTGAACGGATCGCGAAAGTGGCCTTCGAAACCGCAAGGAAGCGCAATAATAAAGTTACCTCAATAGACAAGGCGAATGTGCTGTCCTCCATGGTGATGTGGCGTGAGGTGGTGACGGAAATAGGGAAACAGTATCCGGATGTCGCGCTGAACCACATGTATGTCGATAACGCCGCCATGCAGCTGGTCCGTAATCCCCGGCAGTTCGATGTCGTGCTCTGCGGGAACATGTTCGGCGATATCCTCTCCGATGAAGCCTCAATGATTACCGGGTCCCTGGGTATGCTTCCCTCGGCTTCACTGTCTGAAGGCGCCTTCGGGCTGTATGAGCCTGCGGGTGGATCGGCCCCTGATATCGCCGGGAAGGGCATCGCGAATCCCATCGCCCAGATCCTTTCCGCTGCCATGATGCTGAAATACAGTTTCGGAATGGATGAGGCCTACGGGAAAATTTTCTCCTCGATTGAGTCGGTCCTCGAAGACGGGTACCGGACTATCGACATCATGTCCCCCGGTAAAAAACAGATAGGTACCGCCGAAATCGGGAGCCTCATCGCCGACAGGCTGTAGTATATACGAGGGCCGTTAAAAGCTCTGCAGCTTTTCATGGGTAAGGGTGCAGCGGCCCTCTCTTCTCTCCCTGTACCACCGGTAGTAGTTCAGGTCATTGGCGGGGACCATGATGCAGTTCCTGTGGTCATAATAGTCTTTATAGTGATTAAAGAAATGACCGAACTCGTGGGTGGAATAGAGCGCAATGACCCTGGTTTTTTCGGCTGCGGGAATGCGCTCTTTCCTCTCTTTCCTGAAAAACCTGTCCTGTGAAAGAAACGGCAGGGTGAACATTATTCCAGCCCCCCGGAACCTGTTGTGAATGTTGCCTGTTACCATTCCCGTGGTGATGCCGTAACGGAGTACTACATATATCGGGATGTCAATTTCCGCGTCCGCCATAATCGTATTGGTAAAGACAAAGTCCGCCTTCTGCAGATGACGCAGCGCCATCTCCCAGAAGGGGTAGGTCAGGGTTTCTTCGTATCCCGATGAATTCAGTGCAGTACCATCGGCGGTACGGATTCCCTGAATGGTTCGAAGTTTCTCACTATACTGCCTGTACAGGTGTTCCGCAAGTCTCCGGGGGTCTTTGTGCGCCGCGTAATCCGGCACGTAGGATGCCAGTATTTTTTTATCTGTCCTGCTGATCAGGGCGCGGATAAACTCCCTGAGCCTGCGGCGGTCAGTGTCTTTCCTGATGTCGAGGAGGCCTTTTTTCAGGACCTTCATGTCGTCAAGGTTTTCAATGAACGCCATGTCCTTTTTGAACCGCAGGATATCAATATCGGGTATCCGGGTGAAGCGCGCATGATATCCGAGGTACTCTTTAATGTACACCTGCAGGTGATCGAGCATTTCATTGAATTCACTGTCGGAAAGGCGCGGCAGCCGGGGGTCGAGGAT
>ERZ795057.1848-NODE-1848-length-17364-cov-8.475129_pt1 | contig 17364 bp, 8 predicted proteins | sample MGYA00375141_ERZ795057 | MGnify/ENA primary metagenome ERZ795057 (study PRJEB30186, sample SAMN05720163) | activated sludge metagenome | isolation source: Anaerobic digester | place: Hong Kong | collected 2015-01-26 ... | reverse complement strand
TTTTATTGCCACTGCCCCGGTGGAACCTGTACTATTGGAAGTCCAGCCCTCCGGGGTTTTTCTTATGTATGACGATATTTTCGGGAGTATTGAAAGTTCAGATTCCTGGTATCAAAAAACCAATACCCTCACTTTAGCATCCTGGCAGGAAGGAACAAGATGATTACTGAAATGGGTCTAATAGTCTGTGAAACAAAGCTGTGTAGTCTCTGCACGCCAGCCCCCCTCCCCAAAAGAAGGCATAACAAGCTGCTATACATGGCATTGTACTACATGGCACAAAAATTTTCCCATGTACAGTGGAAGCACATGATACTTATCAATAATATTAAGTCTTTAGAATGCGCGGGCAAAACTGCTCTTATCTATCCAACATTCAATATTACAATCAGCTATAAGTACTGAACAAAACCTTCCATGTTTGTACGGATCTTATACACCCAATTATAACTGACTATATACAGGGTTTTCATATCATCATCACCAAAACAGAGACTGACAGGAAAATTCGGAAGGTTTATCATGCCGATAAAGTCACCTTCCTGATTAAAGATCTGAACTCCATAGTAAGTAGCTACATACAGATTACCTTTTTTGTCGATTGCCATTCCATCGGCACTTGTTGATCTGCCCTGTCTGTCAAGCACATTTTCAGTAAGAAATAATCTGGCAAACTGACGGCCGTTACTTATTGTCCCGTCTTCATTCACATCATAAGCCCAGATATAGTTATCCTTATCGGTATTAACAGGATACCATGATTCATTGTCATAGGTATTATTTATATACAATGTCTTACCATCGGGAGACAGAATAACACCATTTGGCATTGCAAATTCATTAGGTTCGACTATTCTTGTCATTTCGCCTTTTGGAGAGATATAATAAACTGTCCGTCCGGGCTGATTTTTGACAGCATCAGGTGTAAACTGGGGATCTGTAAAATATATGCCGCCTTTGGCATCAGTAATGATATCATTAGGGCCGTCGAGTGGTTTGCCGTTGTAAGAGTCAGCTACAACTCTTACTATTCTCCCTCCGGTTGTCATTTCAACAACCCTGTGACCCAGCATATCGCAAACGAGCAGATTCCCGTTCCGGTAGGGATACAGACCGTTGGTCTGCATTCTTCCTCTGGTAATATTTCTGTAAGTACCATCAGGGTCCATTTCAACTGTTGAACTTTTTCGGGGGTCTCCGTTCCAGTCCTGATCAAAATACATATTTGATAAATATATCTTTCCGTTCATCCATTTTGGTCCTTCAGCGAAAGTAAGTCCCGGTTCTGTTTTAGTTCCGTCAATTACTAACTCCAGTTCAGCATCTTTGGGAATGATATTATGGTAAGCTTCCATCCTTGCTTTTTCTTTTTCGGAATAGTCATCCCTTGCAGGCCAGAAAATATCCACAGCATCGCAACCCAGGGGACCTATTTTTGCTCCGTGCACCATATTGCCTGGAATGAGCACCACACTGTTTTCTGACATGTCCTGTTCAGTATCAAGCAGTATCTCGCTGCATCCTCCACGCAATACCAGCATTGTTTGTTCTTCAGGATGTATATGGTGGGCAAACAATGCTCCGGGATCCATGGAAATAAAGCTTATCTGCATATTTCTTCCGGTCACAAGCCTTGAATTTGAACCTTCGACCAACTCAGTAAGTTGCAGATCATACAGATCATAAACCTTATCCGGTGTAATATTCGGGACAGATAGGTTTTTAAGATCCACAGCCTCTTCAGGAATATTGGCAACTCCGGTTTTTTCAAGATAATCAATACGGACAGGGCTATATACTTCAAGAAGTTTTGCTCCTGAAGGGCCAGCTTTTACTGCATTTTTGCTTCCTTTTTCAAGATATACAAAATCAATCCTTGGTGTAAGGCTGTGGGTACCATCAGGCTCTTCTCTTTTTCTTGATATCATATTAATGAAAGATCCGTCAATAAGCTGATCTATCGTCCCTTCCAGGACAAAAACCAACCTGTCTGAAGCAAGAGTTTCTTCATTTATCTCTGCTCCCGGTTCAAGTTCAAGTAAGGCCGTCATTGTGCCACTCCCCCAGTATATCCTGGCGCTCACGCCGGGAGACAGCTCAGTGGCCGCTATATTGTCAAGACTGCTTACCTTACCGGGTTCAAGATTCGATGATATTTTTGTTTTTGGTAACCCAGGGATTTTCCTTTCTGTCAAAGCATATTCCTTTATTAGATCTTTGTTTGTCTTCTTCCAGTCAGGTGAAGAAGAACACCTGATAAAAAAGATAGCAGCCAGGACCAAAAGGCCGGGTAAAATGAGTCGTCTTATCGTCTTTTTCATAGTTTATTTATATTAAATTGATCCCTATTAATTAAAAAGTTCCGCCTTCAAAGATAGTATTTCCTGTTGAACTTTCATTTAGCTGGCAATCAGACTAACCTTCATATTATAACTGATTGATAATTTTCATCTGACTGGTAAAATAATATATAAAATCATTGACTCATATTGAAAATAAATGTAAATTTAAAAATGATTATTAAATGTAAATTTTACATTTATAAAAATACAGGCATCCTTCCAATAAATCAAAACCTATTACAATGAAAACCTTACGATTTGTTTTTTTATTTGTAATTTTTTCCGGTTTTATTTCCGGGAACCTTTTTTCACAGGAGACAGCTGTCATCAAGATTGACCCTGATCGTACAATAGGGAAGATAGACCCAAACATCTATGGAGCATTTCTTGAATCGATGGTTGCGTACAGGGGTATTTACGATCCTTCATCCAAATTTGCTGATGAGAATGGTTTCAGGCAGGATTACATTGATCTTATGAAAGAGCTTAATATACCAGTTGTCAGATGGCCGGGGGGTAATGTTGCATCGGGGTATAACTGGGAGGACGGAATTGGTCCTAAAGATCAGCGTCCGGCAAGACAGGAATTAGCATGGCATTCGATTGAAACGAATCAAATGGGAACAGATGAATATGTAAAATTCTGCAAGCTTATAGGAGCAGAAAATTTTGTTTGTATCAATGCCGGAACAGGAACTCTTGACGATGCAAGACACTGGGTTGAATATTGCAACTTCCCTCAAGGAACGTATTATTCTGATCTGAGACGAAAGTACGGAAATGAAGAGCCATATAAAATAAAGTATTGGGCCCTTGGAAACGAGATTGATGGTCCCTGGCAGATGGGCTATAAAAACAAAGAGGATTATGTCAAGTTTGCCATTGAGGCAGCAAAGCTGATGCAGTGGGCCGATGAAGACATAAAGTTAATTGCTTCAGGTTCTTCAAATTACCCCATGGTCACTTCGAATTACGATCCTGCAGACGGATGGATTGACTGGAATTATTATGTTCTTGACAATATGGTTGGATATATTGATTATATCTCTATTCACAGGTATGCTAATCAGGCACTCCGGGGAACAGGAGATGAGGGGTTTTCCAACCTGATGTCATTGGGCCTGGAGATTGATCAGAAGATAGAAATTGTACAGAAACTCATTGAAACGGTAATGGCCAAATCAGGATCTGACAGACCTGTTTATATATCATTTGATGAATACAGTGCACGTGGGAATGGTCTTATCGGGCCATTGATGCTTGCCCAGCATCTGAACTCCTTTATCCGGCACGCCGATATTGTCAAAATGGCAAATGTCACCATGATAACAAGTCTTGCCGGCATGTCTCCTGAAGGTGATTACAAAAACAACCTTTTCTATCCCTTCTATTTGTATTCTCATAATAGTCATGGAGTATCTCTTGATGTATATACAGACTGTGAAAAATACAGTAATGAACTCTTTACTGATATACCTTATCTTGATGTAAGTGCTTCATTAAATGATTCGACCGGTCATGTGATCATTAATGTTGTCAACAGGCATGAAAAAGAAGCTATCCCTGCTGACATAATACTTCAATCCGGAGATTATACAGGAACAGCAACAGTGAATGAAATTAATGCAGAGAATATTGATGCAACCAATACCAGGACAAAAGAAGAAGTAAATATTGATACAAAGTCTGTTAAGTTCAGGGGAAACAGCATATCTTACAGTTTCCCGGCACATTCAATAACACAGCTTATGATCCCTGTAAAATAAAGCTGATAATGAAAAAGAAAATCGTTTTTATATCACCTGGTACAACAATATTAAGTCATATCAGGGTATAGGCAGAATAGCACCTGCAAAACTTTACCTTCAGGCAGCTTGAATAGTTTAAAAGAGAAAAGTAACAAAAGAGAAAAAAGATCCTGAAGAATTGCAACCACAAAGTGCTGTTGAGTATTTTATGCCTCTGCCAAATATAGAAACTGACGTTAATCCCAACCTTCTTTAAAATATAATATCCAAATTAAGTAATATAGATTGAATAACAGGAAGGGTTGATGTTTATATTAAAGTGGTTTCAGGGGAGATGTGATTTTAACATCTCCCCTTTTGAAATTAATAACGGAGAAATAGTTCGTCCAAAAAAACGGAGTGAATTTTTACGATCTATTAATAATTATTGAAAAATTTTAGCATATAAGTGTATATTTAACATTTAAAATAAGGATAAATGAATAAATTATTTTATCTTTTCATACGTTTATTTTGTTACCAATACTGATCATAGAATATTATTATAAAACAACAAAAACTGATTTATGATTGAGTACATTTTTTATAGGGACAACTGTATTAAAAATTATATCAATCTGTCAGTAAGCTATGCCCACCCGGGTAATTATTCAATTTTTAAATATTTAACACATTTTTAATTATGAAATACCTTTATAAGATTGTTTTATTAACTCTTCTGGTGCCTTTTCTAAACACATCTTATATATCCGGTCAACCCGGCTTTCAAAATTTCATTTCACCGGAAGTGAACAAAGACAGAACGGTTACATTCCGTTTTATGGCCAGAAATGCCAAAGATGTTAAATTAAGTACTCAGTTCGTCTCCGGACAACAGGCCATGACAAAAGATGAAAACGGGATATGGAGTGTAACGCTCGGTCCTGCTGAACCGGATATTTATCCTTATTGCTTTATTGTGGACGGCATACAGGTAGCTGATCCTAAGAATTCATGGATATTCCCGAATGAAGGGTTCCAGAACAGTGTCGTTGAAATACCTGCTGACAAACCGCAGGTCCATACTGTTCAGAACGTTCCCCACGGTACAGTTTCATACAGGTATTACTGGTCAGATGAACTGGGGGCAAGACCTCTGGTTATTTACACTCCTCCAGGATATGAAACATCAAAAATTGAAAAATATCCTGTATTCTTTCTCCTGCATGGGACAACAGATACTGAAGAAACCTGGACTAAAGTAGGGAGAGCCAATATCATTCTTGATAATCTTATTGCCCAGGGCAAAGCTGAACCCATGATAATTGTAATGCCTTATGGACGGGCTTTCCCTGTCATCAGTAAATCATCCGGGTCCTTAAGGGAATGGGATAACCTTCAGGAGTTCCAGAAAGATTTTAAAAACTACATTTTACCTTTTGTTGAGAAAAACTACAGAGTCAGAACAGATCCCGAAGGCAGGGCTATTGCCGGATTCTCGGGTGGTGGCGGAACATCTCTTTACATAGGTTTGGGTAATCCTGACCTCTTTGCCTGGGTATGCGGATATGCTCCCGGAATGCGCCCCGAAGAGTTTGAACGTAACAATGCTGTCCCTTTTGCCAACCCTCAGTTAACAAACAGCAGGCTTAAACTGTTCTGGCTGGGCTGTGGAACAGAAGATATGGTTTATAAAACCCTGCAGCAATATGTTAAAGTTCTGGATGAAAAAAATATCAAATACCAGACATTCTATCCTGACGGAGGACATACCTGGATGAACTGCAAAAAATTTCTAAACGAATCGGCCCAACTTCTCTTCAAATAATAAACCCGAAAAAATCCTACAAATGAAGAAACAATCGTTACTTATCATCATCCTTATTAGTATAACCATTGGCTGTTATTCCCAACCCGGTGGAAGAGCCGGCAGACCAATGATCAACAGGTCATCACCTGAAGTACTTGATGATAAATCAGTAATTTTCAGGTTTTTTGCCCCGGAGGCAGAAGACGTAAAACTAAGTGCAGAGTTCCTTCAGGAACCTTTGTCTATGATCAGGGATACAACAGGCCTCTGGACAATAAAAACAGACCCTGTTAAACCTGATATCTATCCGTATTTCTTTCTTGTTGACGGCATTCAGGTTCAGGATCCGGGTAATGTACTGTATTTCTCTAACGAAAGATTTAAAAGAAGCCTTGTCGATATCCCCGGTGAAAGTCCTCTTGTCCATTCCCTTAAGGATGTTCCACACGGATCTGTGACATACTGCGACTATTATTCAGATATATTTAAAGGATACAGACCACTGGTCATCTATACTCCTCCTGAATACGATAAAAATTCTGAGAAAAAATACCCTGTTTTCTATCTTATCAGCGGTACTACCGATACCGAAGAAACATATTTCAAAGTGGGCCGGACCAATCTGATCCTCGATAATCATCTTGCAGAAGGCAAAGTTGAACCCATGATAGTCGTTATGCCTTATGGAAACCCTTCTGTCCCGGGAGCTACAGCAACAAATCCTCCTGCACCGGGAGATCAGATAAATGAAGACCCTATTGAAAATGATCTTATTAATAATATTATACCATATGTTGAATCCAACTACAGGACTCTCAATGATAATGACAACCGGGCAATCGGAGGGTTTTCACGCGGAGGAGGTCAGACACTGAGAATAGGATTTAAACACCCCGAATTATTCTCCTGGATCTGTTCTTACAGTTCTTTTCTTGGCAAAGAAGATTTTGAGAAAAACTTCAGGAATGTCTATGAAGATCCTGAACGCACCAATGAACAAATGAAGCTTTTGTGGATAAGTGTCGGAAACGAAGATTTCCTGTATGAACAAACCGTGGAATTTATGGATCTTCTTAAGGAAAAGAACATAAATTTCGAATCAATGGTCACCTCAGGTGGTCATACCTGGATGAACATGAAACAATTTATGGATAAATCATCACAGTTATTGTTCAAATGAGAATTTTATACCTGTAATTAATGATCATATAAATTTTTATATAATATATATTCCCCAATGAAAGAGCTTAAACTAAATAAGAACAGATTTATGAAATATCCCGGAAACATTATTTTCAGATTGATGTTCCTGTTCTCTGCTATCATCATAACCTTTACTGCCTGTAAAGAACAACAGCCGGTAAGAAGAACAATAGTATCCCCTGAAATCCATCAGGATAAATCAATAACTTTCCGTTATCTGGCTCCCGGTGCTGAGAAAGTTGAACTTAGCGCCGAATTTCTTTCAGAGAACCTGCTGATGACGAAAGATGAGGACGGGCTCTGGACAACAACAACCGGCCCGGTTACTCCGGATATATATCCTTACTTCTTTATTGTTGACGGTATACAGGTTCACGACCCCAATAACACTTATCTTTTCCCTAATGAACGGTTTAAGCGCAGTGTTATCGAGATCCCCGGGGATCCTCCCCTTCTCTCTGAAATTCAGGAGGTCCCACACGGAAATGTAACTTACAGGTACTATAAATCCCAATCTCTTGATCTGATAAGACCTGTACTTGTATATACACCTCCTGATTATGGGAAAAACCCTGAAACCAGATACCCTGTACTATATCTTATCCATGGGATGACAGATACTGAGGAGACATGGTTCAAGGTAGGACGGGTGAATGTTATTCTTGATAATATGATAGCTCAGGGTCTGGCAGAACCAATGATAATAGTAATGCCCTATGCCAATCCTCTTCCTGCCTTGCTTGAAAAAAACGAAGAAGTTGATATGAATGTACTCAGTACTGACTACTTCACCGATGATCTTATTAATGATGTGCTACCTTTTACCGAAAACAATTATAGTGTTTACACAGATGCCGGGAACAGAGCTATTGCGGGTTTTTCACTTGGAGGACGTCAGACCCTCGCTGCCGGACTGGGTAACCCTGATAAATTTGCCTGGGTATGCGCTTTCTCTCCGGCTATCTTTTCAAATGAACTGGAAAATAATTTTAAGAATTTATATGCATCGCCTGCTTCTTTGAACAGTAAGCTAAAGCTCTTATGGGTAAGCTGTGGAAAAGATGATGGATTATATGATGCTTCTGTTGAGTTTACTTCATTACTGGAGGAAAAAGGTATCAGACACAGGACATTCTTTTCCGAAGGCGGGCATACCTGGATGAATTGCCGCCTGTATTTATCCGAAATCGCCAAACTTATTTTTAACTGAATATTTCTTTTAACCAGAACATTTTTTATAACCCTATAGCTATTGGAAAAGCCAGGCTATCTATTGCAGTTTGTGGAGACACGTGCTGATTAAATATTTTTCCTTACAAATTGTGAAGGTGATAAACCGAACTGCTTCTGAAAACTGGTTGCAAAATAAGAAGGAGAAGAGAATCCCACCAGGTATGATATCTCATTAATCCTGTAGTTGTTTTCGCAGAGCAGTTCTGCAGCTTTTTTAAGTCTGACCAGTCTTATATATTCAACAGTATTGAGATCTGTCAAAGCTTTGACCTTTCTGTAGAGCGTTGAAATGCTTAGTCCCATTAATACTGCTATCGTTTCCACATTTAAATCATTTTCAGAGATATTGTCCATAATGATTGAATTCAATTTTTCAAGGAATTCCTCATCCGTATTATTTAATGCGACTGATTTGATATGAGCCAGCGGAGAACTAATGAAATTCTGCCTGTACAGACTTCTGTTTTTTATGAGATTCTCTATCTGTGCCATTAATAAATCTGTTGAAAAAGGCTTTTCGATATAAGCATCTGCGCCTGAATCAAGACTTTGTATTCTTGCGGTAAGATGAACTATGGCAGTAAGAAGGATAACAGGGATGTGACTGTATTCTATGTTTGATTTAATCTGAATGCAAAGTTCATATCCATTGATGACAGGCATTATAACGTCACTGACAACAAGAATGATATGAAATTTTTCAAGTGCCTTCAGGGCTTCCTGACCATTCCGGGCCAGAATAACATTATAATCACCTGTTATTTCATTGGCAATAAATCTCCCCATTTCAATCTCATCTTCAACCAGAAGTATATTCGGATGCGAATTTTGAAGTGATCCGAAAATTTCAAACTCCTGCTGTTCCCTGAGGCTAACTTCATCCGTTTCTATCTTGTCAAAAACTAATTCCTCCTGATTTTTACCAAGTTCCAGAATAAAAGAATTAAAAATATTTTCATCAGGATCAAGGATGAGTCTGCCATGATGAAGCTCAGCAAGAGAACGTGCCAGTGATAGTCCGAGTCCGGTACCTTTTTCTCCCGGTTTATTGAAATCTATCTGATAAAACGGCTCAAAGATTTTTTCCTTAAGTTCTTTGGGTATCTGTATTCCATCACTTTTTACGCGAATTCTGATGATATTATTATTCTCTGTTTCCGGTTCGAAAGATATATCAATTTCTGATTCAGCAAATTTAAGTGCATTTGAAAGCAGATTACTTAATATTTTCGTAATAGCCTCTCTGTCAACTGCCAGATTGTAATGATTTACCGGTGAATGTAGATGAATAGAGATTGATTTTTCGGTGCAATAAGGCAGGAACAGGTGGTATATTGATTCGATCAACTCATAGATGTTTGTTTTTTTAAAATTCAGTTTGAACATCTCTTTTTCAGTCTTTCTGAAATCAAGCAGTTGATTTGTAAGATTCAGCAATCTGTCACTGTTCCTTTTGATGATCATTATATTATCTTCTGTATCTTTCGTATCTTTTATCCCCAACTTTATTATTTTATCAATAGGCCCCTTAATTAAGGTCAGTGGTGTCCTTATTTCATGAGTGATATTGGTAAAAAAATCAATCTTTGCATTTAAAAGCTCCTTTTCTTTTTCAGCTTCCAGTAGATCAATTTTTCTTTGTTGTTCGAGTACATTTCTCTTCATATAATAACTAATCAGAATATATATTGAAAATGCCGATAGAAAAATATAAAAGATATAAGCCGGAAAAGATAGCCAAACAGGAGGACGGATCCTGATATCTAATACAGATTCACCGGTATTCCATGAATTCCCATCCGAAGAAGAAAGAACCCTGAATCTGTAATCTCCCGGATTAAGGTTGGTATAGTATACTTTTCTATGGCCTGATAGCATAATCCAATCAGGATCACTGCCTTCCATAAAATATTTATATTTTGTCAGATCAGGACTGGTAAAAGTCGGTGATATGAAATCAATACTTAACCATGACTGATGATGCTTTAATGAAATTTTGTTTTCCACGAGGATCGATTTATAATCTTCAGATCCTGTATTGTTAATAAAATACTCTCTGCCATTAACCTGAAGACTTACAAAATATACGGGGGGATTGTAAATATTGTCTCCAATATTGTCAGGATGAAATGATACCAGACCGCTCACAGTACCGAAATACATTTTCCCGTTTTTGTCCTGATAAGCTGAATTATAGCTGAAGGAATTATCCAGGAGACCATCCGCTTTTGTAAATGTAACAAACTTATTCGTCGAAGGATCAAAGCGAAGAAGACCTCTGGTTGATGTAATCCAGAGATCTCCCTTACTATCCTGTAGTATAGCACAATATATAGCAAAATCAATATCCTTTCCGGGAACAAAGCTGATAATTTCACCTGTGCTTTTGTCAATATAACTGAATCCATTTCCTTCGGTTGTAAACCATATCCTGTAGTTATTATCCTCAAAAATTGATGTAATATACTCACTGCGAATAGTTTCATAATTGCCATTCTTTGACAGTATCTTTTCGGATATCTCTGATAGTTTATCGTATTTAAACAGCCCTTTCCCATAAGTACCAATCCACATATTCTTATTTTTGTCTTCAAACAATGCATGGATGAATGCTCCTGCAGCAACGTTATCCAGGTATTTAAATGACAGGGACTCCGGAATATACCGGTAAAGTCCCATAACGCTTCCGGCATATATAAAACCATCCGTGGTTTTTAGGAATGTGATAAATGAATTCGTTCTTAGACCACTCTTCTGGTCCGTAAACTCAAAATGATTCTTTATCTTTTGTGAGGGGATGTCGAGAATATATATACCATTATCATAGGTCCCAATCCAAAGATCATCATCATCAACAAGGAGCCCCTGAATATTCCTGCTATCAATATCAACTCTGTCAGGACCTTCTGTCAGGTTTGAAAACAAACCTGATCCGGGATCATATTTTATCAGGCCGGCATCTTCAGTACCAATCCAGATTGTGCCATAGGAATCAGCACGAATTTCCCTCACTACATTTGCATTAAGGGCTCCCGATAATCCGGTTGGATAATATTTTTCAAATAGTTTAGCTTCATTAGGAAGATAATTGGCTCCTCCATATTGGGTTCCGATCCATATTCCTCCCTCTTTGTCTTTCATAATAATCCTGATTGCATTGTTTGAAATGGAAAAAGGATCTGTAGGAACCTTATGAAAATTCTTTATGTACCCGGTAGTGAAGTTATAAATATAGATGCCTGATTCTGTGCCTATCCAGATTTCTTCATTATTATTCAGAAATGTCGTCCTTATATGTATATTATTCAATAATAAATCATTTTCAAATAGTGTAGTGATATTTCCGGTATTTGGTTCCAATCTCCTAAGACCTGCAAGATTGGTTGATATTATTAATCCATTATTTCCGTCATCCAGGATATCTACCAGCCGGACCGAAGCTGTTAACTCTTTATCATTAAGTATTTTATAACTGACAAAATCATCATTGGAAGGATCATATTTATATATCTTTCCGTTAGTGGCAGTAAACCATATATCACTTCCATGTGTAACAGTAATGCTTATTGGAGTGAAGTATTCCACTGCAGGATATGCGATCAGCTTTTTATTTTCCTTCTTATATTTAAATATTCCTGATGAATTAATAAACCATATATAACCATTATTATCAGCCTTTATATCAGGAATCATATCTCCTGTAAGAATAATCTCTTCGTTAATTGAGCCGAAATAATCATTATCAGGTGAATAATAACATATCCCCTTTGCCGTTCCAACCCATATCCATCCATCAGAATCTTCGCATAAAGATGTTACGAAATTATTTATTATACAGTTTTTATCTGAAGGACTATGAAGAAAGACCCTGAATCGAGAACCATCGAACCTGTTTAAACCTTCTTTCGTTCCGAACCATATAAAACCCCTCCGATCCTGAATGCATGCCATGACAGTATTATTTGATAATCCGTTATCATTTCTGTAATGTCTGAAATAAAAGGATTTCCCTTCAGCCAGAATCGGTAACAATGAAACGATAAGTGTTAGAATAAACCTCGTCATTCCTGCTAATTATTAATCTCTGTGGAAGTTACAAAATATACTCAAAGATATGTATTAGGGCTGTTAATTATAAATCTTTTTCTTTTGAAATTCATTCAGTAAATAATATTTCAGGTCTTTGATTTAATACTTAATGAAAGTGCCGGAACCTATAAAATGATTAACGCTGCCAAAAGAACAGCAGCGTTAATCATTTTTATAAACTAATATGTTTCATTATTGGAAGCTATAAGCTACCAACCGGGATTCTGAACCAAATTTGGATTTGCTGCAAGTTGTGTATAAGGGAAAGGCAAAAGATTGTATTTAGCATCCCAGCCCTTATATGTGGAACTTTTATCTTCTGTTTCAACATGCCAGTCAGTTGTTCCGTCATAGTATCCCCAAAATTTGTACCAGGTCTTCCCATGGTCTTTCAGAACTGTTGCTGCATCTCCCCAGCGCACGAGATCGAAGTAGCGTTCATGTTCACTCCAGAGTTCGGCACGGCGTTCGTCTTTAATGTCCTGATACGTTAAAGCCCCTAGCGGATCCTGTTCTGCCCTTACCCGGACCTGGTTCAGAGCGGCAAGACCTGTTCCATCAGCATCACCGTCAACGAGGAATTTTGCTTCTGCATAAAGCAAAAGGACTTCCGCATATCTCATATAATGATAGTTAGCTGCTGAATACTGCCACCATCCTGTAATATCAGTGTACAGATCTTCGTTGAACAATATATTTCTGAACCGGAAATAACCCTCACAATGTGCTATAGCTGTAAAGATCCCGGGAGGTAGAGCAGAGTTTTCATAGGACATATCCAGTATCTGTTCATAGGTATGGATTGTCGATTTGAAACGTGGTTTTTCGGTTCCGCCTTCATGTGCCTCGAGAAATCTTCCGAAGTCCCCTGATACAGCACACCAGCCCCATCCCAACATAAAAACGTCATCGGGTATAGCCATATTCTCCGGACGAAGATTCATCCAGGTTTGTCTCAGGTCTGCCTGGTATCTAGAATACCCGTTGGCATCAGCTGCGTTGTGTTCAAAGACATATTCCTTACAAAAATCACCAGCTTTGCGGCTTATCAGGAACATATCGTCAACCAGGCCATACAGATCTGAATTGATAACTGTTTTGAGAGGTTCGACAGCCTGACTCAGAATTTCATCATTATCATATCTTGTTCCGTACCAAAGAGCAACTTTGCCTTTATAAGCCAGAGCTGCATGTTTTGAAATACGTGCACCGTATGCCTGCTGCTGACCTATTCCCGGAATAGCAGGAAGGGCATCGGCAGCTTCCTGCATACGTTCAAGGCACCACGGAATAATTTCTGCATGATTACCATTTGGCATATTATATTCTTCCTTAGTCAGAACATGGTCAACAAAGGGAGGTGTTCCGAACCAGCGGACAAGCTCAAACATAGACAATGCCCGTAAAAAGTTAGCTTCTGCCTTTACTCTTTTTATCGTCTCATCATTGCTTTCAGGTATCCTCTCCAGAATCAGATTACACCAATATATAATCTCATAACAGCTGTTGTACATTGTCTGGAAGTTCCTGGTTTGAGAAGAAGCGCTATAGTTATTGGCTTCCTGGAAATTATTAGCCAGATCAGAAAATGATGCCCCGCCAGCAAAATGGTCATCGCTCAGTACATCCAGGAATATTGTAGTTGCAATACCATACACATTATTGAATAATCTGTTGTAAACTGATGCAATAAGAGCTTCTGCCTCTTCAGGGCCTGCATTTGCATAGTAATCATCTAAAGGAAGTGCACTTTTCTGCTTAATATCGAGTAGGTCCTGCTCACAAGAAGCAAGTATCAGTACTATAAAAAGCATTACTCTTAGAATTGATTTATTTTTCATTACAGTATGTTTTTAAGATTAGAATGAGACATTTATACCGAACACAAGCTTCCGGGAGATAGGATATCCGCCGGCATCTATGGCAAGGCTTGAAGTTGTATTAGTACTTGTTTCCGGGTCCAGACCTGGATAATCCGTGAATGTAAACCAGTCATCAAGTGAAACGTATGCCCTTAATTCCGACATCCATACTTTTCTTAAGATATTATTCGGTACAGTATATCCGAGCTGGATCTGTTTGATTTTGAAGAATGATGCGTCAAACACTCTAAGGTTAGTCGTTGTTTGAAAAGTATCTCCAAAATCCGGTGTGGGGAATCTTGCGTTCGGATTCTGCGGAGTCCATCTGTCTTCATAGAATATTGCAAGGTTGTTCTGCTGAGGAAAGTCACCCCGCAGACAGGCGTAAAGTCTTTCGTTGCCAGACACGCCTGTACCATAAACATTCAGGTCAAAGCCTTTGTAGCCAAGATTTACTGTTAGTCCGTAAGTTAAGTCAGGGATACCGCTACCTGTCATTATTTGATCATCCGCATTAATGGCAGGATTGTCATCAAAGTTTTTATAAATTGCATAACCTTCTTCGTCGAAATCTTCGACAACAAAAGTACGTAAATACCACAAGGGATATCCTTCCTCAAAATATGTCACAGTGTATCCGCTCTGAACAGCAGCACCTGCTATACGGTCTTTTGAAGTACCTTCGGTAACTAAATTTTTCAATGTGGCCAGGTTCCCGTTGATGCTGTAACGGAACCCACGGATCTCATCGCGCCACCCAAGCATAACTTCAAAACCTTTATTATTGACCTTACCGGCGTTGACATAAACTGTCGATGCCCCTGTATTGGACGGAGCTGCAGTACTGGTGAGCAAGTCCAATGTATTTTTATTATACCAGTCAAGACTTAATTCCAAACGATCACGTAAAAAGCGGGCATCAGCTCCAACGTTAAACTGATGAGAAGTTTCCCATTTAATTTCAGGATTCGGCAGCCGGTTGGAAGGATATGCACCTGTTATCTGACCATCATTGAAATCATATCCGTAATTGACACCTGTACTCAGTGTCGTATTGTACTGATAACTGCCCAGTGCGTTCACATTTCCGTTTATACCATATGATGCCCGGAATTTCAGAAATGACATTCTGATCCGCTCTTTTATATTATCCATAAAAGGTTCACTGGTAATTGTCCAACCTCCTGAAATTGAAGGAAAGTAACCCCAACGATTACTTTCATCGAGTTTCGATGTATCATAAGCGTCTGCACGAAAACTTGCCTGAAGATTATATTTATCCATATATGCCCATCCTACACGTCCGTAATATGACATATTCGCGCTCTCTCCAAGTATACCGGAAATAGACATACCTGTTGAATTAACAGCATTGGAAAGGTAACGGTAGTTTTCAGCGTCAGAGGAAAGCTGATCAGCACTGCCGTAAACGAAATTGTCTTCAGACCTTTGATATGAATTACCTGCCATTAGGGTGAAATTATTACTTCCCAGGTCGAATATGTAATTAGCAAAATTTTCCCACTGATAGTAGAGATTGTTACTTGATCTTCCGTTTATCGACATCTTCTGGTTGGCTGTTGCGTTAACGAATAAGGGATGATTGAAAGTATTGTTCTGTCCATAACCAGCACGATAACCAAAACGTGTAGTTATGGTCAGTCCTTTAATGGGTGTAATGTTGGCGAAAGCCGTTCCTCTTAAATTAAAATTCCTGTTGTCTGTGTCTGCCCTGTCTCTCATTATTGCAGGATGCCAGATAAGGCTGTTTCCTGCGAATGGAGAAGAACCGTATATATATCCGGTTTCCGGATCTGTAGGCAATGTATAGCCTTGATCCAGCCAGGTATTAATACGATCAGGTTCTGTCCCGGGAGCATACGACCAGGGAGTAATGGGGTCGTAAGCTAAAACGGAACCCAGTACACTTATGGTCCTGCCTTCTGAAACCGTATTTGACACGGTATTCTCCACTGAGGTAGTTACACCTACAGTAATCCAGTCTTTGAACTTATAATCTGCGTTTATCTGACCTGTCAGACGTTTATAGATATCTTTCTGACCTGTAACTATACCGTCGTTGTCAATAGAAGTCAAAGATACATAAAGATTGCCTCTGTCGTTACCTCCCTGAAAACCTAAGGCATGGCGTGGCATTGCACTTTTTTCAAACATTAATTTTCCCCAGTTTGTATCAGTAACACCATCATATAAAAAATCTTCAGGTTGACAAGCTCCTGATAAAACCTGATAATCCATCCATTGCTCGGCATTCATCATATCGGGATAATTAGCAATCGATTGGGTAGTATACTGAAAGTTGTAGAAAACTTTACCCTGTCCTCCACCCGATTTTGTTGTTACCAGAATAACACCATTACCTGCTTCAATACCATATATAGCTGCCGAAGCTCCGTCCTTTAATACTTCAATCGACTCGATGTTTTCAGGATCAAGATAGTCCATATTAGGAACCTTTAAACCATCAACTATTATTAAAGGATCAGTTTTTGAGTTTGATGAGTAGCCCCGGATCTGAATAGAAGCAGAAGAACCGGGAGCTCCAGATTGATTAACAATCTGTACGCCTGCTGCTTTCCCCTGTAAGGCATGGGCTGCGTCGGTAATTGTAAGGTTTTGTAAGTCCTGGCTTTTTACAGAAGCAATTGATCCGGTTATGTCTCTTTTTCTTGTAACACCATAACCTACAACGATAACTTCATCCAGGCTCTCTACTGACGGTTGTAATGAAATGTCAATTCTTGGCCTCCCATCTACCGGGACTTTCATTTCATTATACCCTATAAAGGTAAAAACAAGAACTGCGTCTCTGCCAGGAATATTTAGGATATATTCTCCCTTGCTCCCTGAGATGGTTCCGGTTGTTGTACCCTCTACACTGATATTTACACCGGGCATCGGATTGTTGTTTTCATCCAGAATGGTACCGGTTACAGTTAACTGCTGTTGTATATCAGCAGATGTTGGCTCAGCTCCATTGATCTGCACAGAACTGATAAGAAGAGTAATCACTACTAATTTTGTTATTAGTAAGACTTTCTTTACTTTCCTGCACTGCAGAAAAATAACAAGGATCG
>ERZ795057.1846-NODE-1846-length-17381-cov-5.416772_pt1 | contig 17381 bp, 10 predicted proteins | sample MGYA00375141_ERZ795057 | MGnify/ENA primary metagenome ERZ795057 (study PRJEB30186, sample SAMN05720163) | activated sludge metagenome | isolation source: Anaerobic digester | place: Hong Kong | collected 2015-01-26 ... | reverse complement strand
TGAACACAACGCCTGAAGAAGAAATTCTATATTATTTTATCATGGCCAAGCAGGTGATATTGTTCTTTATATTATACAATAATCAATATAAAATAGTGTATTATTTTTGTCATCAATAATTTACCTTCATGGTTTGAGTTAGTCGGGTAACTGGAGAGGAATTTCGTATGTAAATTCTGCCCATTCCCCTTCTGCTGAATCTGCCTGAATGGTCCCCCCATGGAGCTGAATAATATTCCATGAAACATAAAGGCCGATTCCCGAACCTTTTCTCTGCATAAGGTCCGGGGTGTCTATCCGGGAGAATTTACGGAAAAGAAGTTTCTTTTTCTCCTCCGGGAAACCGGGTCCTTCATTCCTGACGGATACACGGAGGACCGTGTCAGTCATTTTAATGGAAATGGTGACGTTGCCCCCGTTGTTGCCGTATTTAACCGCATTGCCCACAATGTTGACCGTCACTATTTTCATAAGGTCGGGGTCGCAGATAATTTGTACAGGCCCTTCGGGAAAATGTGTTTCCAGGTGGATATGTTTTTCCGATATTTGAGGTTCAACAAGTTCAATAGCAGGTGACACGATATCCTGTATGAAGTTTGTTTCCTGTCTCTTGAGTGTCATGGACTGGTTTTCGAAACGTGAAAGGTTCAGGTATTCCATGCTGAGGTTGTGAAGATACTCGGCTTTTGATATTATTCGATCAATAATTTTACCATGTTCAGGGTTTAACTCTCCAAAATATCCCTGGCTGAGGGTCTTTGCTATGGTAATGATGGAGGCAAGGGGGCTTTTCAGCTCATGTGTGACAAAACCCAGCATTTCCATATAGGAATTGATTGCGTCCTGGAGCTGGTTTATGCGGTACGCTTTTTCCACTGCCTGGCTTAACCGTTCGGCGATTGAAAGATGAAGCCGTACATGGTCTTTTGTATACGCACCCGGTTCCCGGGAACTGCGGAACAATAGCCCCACGGGCCTTCCCTCAACAGAGAGAGGGCAGGTCATACTGGATTTCACACCTTCCCTGAGGAGGAGACGGGTAGATTCACTTCGGGGATTGTTTTTGTAGTATTCATCCAGGTTGTTGATTATCCGGGGGTTTAATGACTGGAATACTGTTTTTAAGGAACTTCCCTGGATATCAGCAGCATATCCCTGTTCCAGATAAAGAGGGGAGTAATTTGCTTTCGCGAAATAGAGGCGCATCCGTTTTCCGTTTTCTTCGATAAACGCAACACCAATTCTGTCACAGGGGAAAATTGACTGGGTATTTGAAAAAAGGAAGTCAATGATTTCTTCAAGAGAGTTCCCCGCGGCAATTTTCTGATTAACATGGTCCAGTACAGTTTGCTCGTGTTCAGAAAACCCTGCATCGGTACGATAATTGTCCGGAGAGGGAAGATATACCAGGTTTACATTGTTCTTTTCTCCCATAAAACAGCTCCTCTGAATAAAAGAAATTGAAATTTTGTTAATTGTATCCGATATAAATACTATAGCTGCAACATATACAATGTCATACAGGTATAATCCTGCCCGGATACGGCAGAAAATTATTTCCCGGTGATTTTAGTAATATGTAAAATGGATCACAGGACAGGACATATTACAATAAGCTTTTTGGATGAAAACCACATACAATGAAAAAACGTGTTAAAAAAAAGGGTTTTCCTTTCGGGATTTTCTTTCTTCTTCTGTTTTCATTATTGCTTCTCGGCTGTATGATTTCAGCAGGTTATTTTTATTTCGGGGTAAAAAATGAAATAGCAGAAGTTGAAACCATAACAAAAAAATATTCAACAACACTGGCGGAAGCGTTTACCGACGTTGCCGAATTCAGCTACAGGTATAAGAATTACGGAAAACTTACAACGTTGTTCAGGGAAAAAATCCGGGACAATTCCATTGATGAGGCGTTTTTCGTACTCGCTGACGGCACTATTGTTGTTCACTCAAATCGTGATGTCGAGCGTGAGCTCCGGGGCAACATTATAAATGATGAATTCGCCTATAATATTGATATGATTATGATGCCTCTCAGACGTAAAGAGAGGGCTATACAGTTTAACGAGTATAATATTTTAAATAAGAGAGTTCCGTTTAACCGGCTCGAAAAAAAGCTGATCAGGAAATATTTATATAAAAACATTTTTGTTAACGGCTGGCTCGTGACAAAAGCGGTATTTGTCCAGACACGAAGATCTGAAGAGCCTGTGGGGACCGTGAATTTTATTCTGGGTAAGGATAAAATTTATTCTCTTATTTTCAGATATATTAAAGAAGTGAAATATATTGCATCTGCACTTGGAATCTTATCGTTGCTAATAGCATTGTTTGTTTCAGGTATAGTATTCGGGCGATACAGAAAGCTTTACCGGGTAATAGAGCAGCAGGTTGCCGGGGATGCCGGGGGATTGGCTGCGCATGGGGCAGGAACTGCAGCGGGCGATATAGTGCCGGCAGGTTTCGGGGATGATACAGCGGCGCAGCCCGTTGATGAATCATTACTTATTGCAGCTGATGCAGGTCATGATGAAGATACTCCGTATCAGGCAACTGAACCGGTTCGCCAGTACCGTGAAGAAATTCATTTTGATGTGCAGAAATCCGTAAAAGACGCGATACCGGTGAAAAAAAGAAGGGGAAGGTAGTATTCGATGATTTTCATTGAACATAATGAAACAGGAAACGGTGAAATAACCGTTGTGTCCCTCGGCGGGTATCTTGACAGTCAGACAAGCCCTGATCTGGAACGATACGTAGATCAGCTTCTTGGGAAAAATAGAAAGTATATTATATTTGATGCCGAAAAACTGGAATACCTCAGTTCGGCAGGGATTGGCCTTATCCTCTATCTCCATAAACGTATTGCGGGCAGTATGGGTGTGTTTGTGTTGTGCAATCTCAGAAATGAAATTACAACACTGTTCGGGATACTGGGGTTCGATAAAGTCCTGACGATCACCCGATCCCGGGAGGATGCTGAGGGGATAGTACTGAAGCATATTCAACTCGGGACACATCCCGCACCGCTGGCTTCTGCTGACGGCGATGAAGGGATAACGGTTCGCATTATTGAGGATGATGATGACGGTAGCCATTCCGGCGTGCCGGCTGATACTGAATCCACACACGGTAGTGGAGCGGCCAGTGAGGATAGTAATGAAGAAAGTGATGAGTTCGAAGCGCCGGTTGTGGTAGAGTGCGCGGAGTGTAAAAGTCTCATCAGGGTAAAAAAGAGCGGTAATTATATCTGCCCGGACTGCAATACTGAATTTTATGTGGAAGAGGACCAGACGGTTATTTTCTAACATGGAATAGAATCAGTTCCCCTGAAGGTAGTATGTGTTCCGGGTGGACTGGTATAAGAAATAAATACAGTATCGTGGTGTTTTTAAAAACCACTGGTTAAATTTGAATTGACGGATTTTTGCAAATTTTATAGTTCATAGTAACGGTTGCGTTTAGACGGATATGTTACGCGTGCAGGGTCCGGTAACCCATTATTATTGTCAGGAGTATGTCATGAAGGTAATTCATATCCTAAAGAGAATTGAGCTCATTGAAGAGGACATCAGTGATCTCAGGAAAATGGAAAAATCTCTCGCGAGGAACAAATCATTTACCACCCCTATATATATGTCCATTGAGAAGCAGATAAACATCCTTTTGGGAGAAAAAATCAAGCTCCTGGATCTTAAGATCGAGAACCCCCCTGAAGCGATGCAGAAAGAGATGGGCATAGAGGAGCCTGCACCTCAACCGGTGAAGAAAAAGGCTGAGAAGGCCCCTGCAAAGAAGAGTCCGGCGAAAAAGTCGAAGCCCAAAGCCCAAAAGGAGCCTGTGGAGATTCCTTTCGATGATTTTGATGATTCAGGTGATGATATTCAGCTTCTGACCCAGGATCAGATTGACATGAAGATAAAGAATATTGAAGAGAAAAGCAGAAAAAAGAAACCAGAAGGGGATGCAACGGAATCTTCTGAAACAGATGCAGAGAGTCCGGAAAAAGATAATAATGATGATCATATAAAACTTCTTGATATTGCTCTTGAAAAGGGTACACTGAACAAGAGTGAAATTGAAAAGGAAAAGAAGAAGGTGAGATTTTTCAAAGATAATTTCCCGGGAAAGGAATATTAGGCACATGCCGCTGCAATAGTTTTGTTTATTGCTGCATGTGTTTTTCTATCATGCATTCAAGTTTGTATTTTTCCATAAAATAGGGAGTACTGCTCAAAGCAGTACTCTTGTTTTTTTTGCTGGTAATATCAATATCATCAATAAAATGCATTACATCATCTCCGTTGTTCCGCATTGCCCTGATCTTGTCGGAAACCGCATATACCTCATTGATTGTCATCAGGCCGGATGAGATCGAATCGGGAAAAATAACTTCGTAGAAAATATCCTCCCCTGCATCACGAACCACAGAAGCTCTGATGCCGCGTGGCAGTGAAGTGCGCCCGAGGAACAATTCCTCTATCATCTTTGTGTTATTCTTCAGTGATAGTGAGTCCTGAGGGTCAGGACAGATTTTCAGGATTCGAAAATTTTTATCGACAATGGTTTTCATACTATGTGAGCTGTTGACTTTTGCGGTAATACATTTTGTAAATCCGTAGAGATTCGTGAGGAGTATATTTTTCTGTTTCGCAGGCTTGAAAAACACAAAAAGATTGCCCTCTTCATTGAAAATGTACGCAATAATAATGTCCGCAGTCTCTTCGTAGAGAATCGTTATCGCATGGGGTTTTACGGTACGGTAGCACGTATTGAGCCTGCCGAGCAGCCCTTCACCGAAAAACGTGTATGAGATATCAGTTTTTGGTTTCAGAGAGACTGCGGCCATGAGATTTAAAATATTTTTATATGCTATTGATTCACAACTGTTTTCCTCTCTGCATAATGAAATATACTGGTCCCCGACGGGAGCAATGAAGCGCGCTGTCCTGCGGGAGCGGTTGTCAATCAGAGAGCTGTATGCTGACCGGAAAAGGCTCTGTATCATTTTGTAATGCTTTTTGTAAGGTTCCGGAGTGATGATGATACAGTACCTGTCGAATTCTGTATTATTACGGCAGGCATTTTTTATAATATCAAAAAGGATATGGGAGAGATCAGTATGGGAATTATATTCTTTACAGTATGACTCGCCCCAGCTTGTAAGATACAGATGATGAATCGTCTTTACTGAGTCAATGTTCTCCAGATTAAAATTTACAATTATCATATTACGCAGCTTGAATTCCGGCTGCAGATAGTATTCGTTCTTAATGCTGTTATTGCCGCAGAAAAAGGAACAGATGCTGCCAAGGAGTTCTGTAACAGCGTTCTGGTTGATATGGATGTAGCCTGACTGGATGTTCAGCCTGGTGAAACCGGGGTCATAAATTTTGTTGATAGCCATCCATACGAGAAGGTCCAGAAGTTTTTCTTCAGTGCGTATAGTGATTGTGTTGAAGGTGTGAGTGCTGCTTCTATCCCGTTTGCTGAGAATCCACTGTGTTGTGTTTACCCCCTGATTCAGCGGTTCAATGTAGAGGACGGATTCACTGGGGGTGTCTTTGAATGAGATGAGCTGTTCAATTTTACTGTCCTGTTTCCGGAAATGTGTGGTAATCATTCTGCTCAGGAGGGTGAAATCGGACTCGGAAATTTTATCCTTAAGATCCATGCCGGGAAGCTGCGATGAGATTCCCTGGTAGCTGAGAAGCATGAATTTTTTTACGGTGTCCCAGAATGTCATTACACGGGTAAAGTCCCAGTTGTCGAAATTATCGAGATCCTTTATTGTTGCAATATCCCATTCCCAGTTCCTGACATAGGACAACATGACGCCGACTTTGTAGGGAATGTTTTTTTTATCCTTCACCCCGGCATACCGGGAAATCTGGGGGTCAACTTTCAGATAAAGGTTTTGTTTCAGAATAGTGAGCAGGTTCGGGTCTTTAAGCCTGCCGCTGTAATGGTCGTATACTTCTTCAAACATGAAAAGATAGGAGTCAAGCATGGTATTGCTGAGGGTGCCCCGGTGGATATTCATTTTAATTTTCTGGGATAAAAGGGAGTACCCTTCACCGAATAGATATTTTTCCAGGACACCTATTTTTATTATGGATTTAAACGGGTTGCCGAGTGACTTTATTATCTGAAAGAGGGCGGAACCGAGAAAATCCTCTTTCGATATCTCATACAGGTTCCCAAGGTCCACGAATTCCTTTTCTTTCATCTCAGCGGTGAGCCTGTCGTAGAAGGAGTCATACTCATTGTCTTTCACGAAATGAGGAACGACCCACCAGAAGGGGATTTTCCCTGCAACAATAATTGAGCTCCGCAGGAATTCATCTTTCAGCACAGCCCCGACAGTTGACCCGAACGCTTCTTCGTCATCTTCGGCAAAAACGTTGTTTCGTATATCATTTATATCATTGATGAAGAGGTGAACAGGTACGCCTGTTTCCTTCGTCGCCCATTTCTGGATATCTTCCGCCTTCAGCTGGAAATTTGAAAACTGCTCTTTTGATACGCTGCGTTTGTCGACGCATACCCAGTAGTCAAAGTCTGATTTCTTGTTGTAGGCCACTGTGCCGATGCTGCCCATGATGGCGAGCATTTCGATGAAGTCAGGAGTGGTGTCACGGTCGGTATTTGAGAGAGAAAACCTGCTTTTCAGGAATTTCCGTGTATCATCATCCGGTTGATAGTTGACGATCCCCCGCGGTGTATCGCCGTCAATATAGCCGGGAAGTTTTTTGTGGTTTGCGGACAGAAGAAACGGTATCGCATTGACGACACGCGATACCGTTGTTCCGGGGAGAAGTTCCTGGAACCGTTCAAACTTACGGTTGTTGTACTCAATGAACCGTTCTTTGTTCGTGTTGATAATTGTAAAGAATTCCATGAAGTCATCGCGCCGTACATGGTTGTATGTGCGTCAAGTCAAGAGTAGTGCCGTAAAAAAATATTTCAAGCATATTTAAACAGTATGCAGTCAGAAGATCATGTCGGAAATCAGTGTCACTATGGGATTTGCAATAAATTTCTTTGAAAGCTGCCCTCCTTTCAGTGATGATTCACATTTGTGAAGAGCATTAAAAACTCCGGGCAGTTTCCCGGCGGGAAATTTTTCTGTAGCGTCAAGGAAGTCATTGATTTTCTTGTCAGATATCTTCAGCTCCCGGAGCGCGGCATCGGCAGGAAGCGTTGACCGAAGTGCGTGAAATTTTTCAATAGATTCCGCCTGACGGGTTATCATGGTAAGCACAATGAGCTCGTGAATCCCCTCTTCCTGAAGCCTTCTGAACAGGGGAAAGCTTGCGGGGCTTTTCTGGAAAAGGGCGTCAACAAATTCAAAGACTGAAATATCCCTTTCAAAGGTTATGATATCTTTAATAAATAAATCATCGATGGAGGTTTCACCGCTGTCTGCGATTTTTTCTATGGCGCTGTCGATTTTTCTCATGTCATTCCCGGTGCACCGCATCAGGAGCTGCAGGGCGCGCGGGTCAATGGTGATTTCATGGTCTTTCAGCTTTTTCATTATATACTGCCGGATATCGCTGTCGAAGGGATGCCAGAACTGTACTGCGGTGAACGAGTCACCGGCAACAGATGACATGATTTTCGGGGTTCTGCTTTCATCAGCTGTCAGGATAAGGGTCGTTGAGTCAGGCAATGCTGCAACGAGTTCACGGAAAAGCGAGGTGATGGAGGTGTTGTTGGATTGCAGTGTGTCAATACCGGACATGACACAGATTTTCCGCGATGAAAACATGGACTGCGTTAACGCAAAATCAACCGCCTGCATGAATTCACCATTTTCAATATGAAAACGGGCATACGCGATATCGTCATCCTGTCTTTGAGGAGCAAGGAGGGCTGCAATTTTTTTTACGGCTTTTTCCTTTTCACCTTCTTCGGGCCCGAGGAAAAGATAAATGCGGCTGAGGGCGCCGGTGCTCAGTTCTTTTTCGAGCTGCTTTGAGTTAATAGATTTTTGTTTCTGCACTTATCTGATTCCTTTTTCCACTGGTGTCATGAGTTCCGTGTACCACCCGCTCACTGTCTTTTTTACTATCCGCTGTGCCAGTTCTTCAATGACCTGTTCCCGGACCTGAAATTCTGAAGATATTGGAGGCGTCGTGTCGGAGAACGTGCTGAACGACTGTACCGGGCTTTCAGCAAAAATAACGGACTGTGAAAGGCGGTTATACAGCTTTACGGTGGCAATAATCCGTATCCTTTTTTTCACCGGCTGCTGGTATTCCCCGTACTCAATTGGCTGCAGCTCGTATTGTACTATTTTTCCGAAAAGCGCGACATCGGCATTGTTGATATCTGACACAACAGAAAGCCTTCCATCCTGGAGAATGAGATCACTAACCCGGATGGTTGTTTTCTGCGCGATGGAAGGGGTGCCGGTAAAATCGGAAAATTCCTGAATATATATTTTATTTGCCCTGCGGGGGATAACAGGCTCTCCATTCAGTTTTCCCAGAACTTCCTGCGCCACCTTACCGTCATTTTCCGGCATGGTGAGGCATGAGGAGAATAATGCCAATACTGTCATTGTAAATATTAGAATAATTGATTGTAGATAGCAGTGTCTCATCATCATTCCGGTATTATGTTCAGGTTATCAGCTGATATTATGTCAGGCTGCATTTTGATACTGTCATAATGATATAATATATCGATTTTGTACAAAAAATATTTCAAGTTATTTCATTATCTGCCGATAATTATATCAAATCATTTTACACTCTATGGTCTTCCTCAAGATACGGAATACAGTTTTTTGGAATGACTTTACGCAACAACGGGATCAATTGTATCCCGTTTTTTTTTATGCGGAAGTCATGTTTCAGGATTTGTTGTCCTCAATTACCCTGATTATTTCTTTAATCTGATATATCTCTTTAATGTACTGGCGGGCGGGATGGTCCCAGAAATATATTGACTGTTCTGCGTTAAGCCTCGCCAGTGTGATAATATCGTCACTATGTGTTCTGCAGAATGATGAAGCCCGTTCCATCGCGTCATAGAAAGCCCATGGGGAGTAGTCGGAAAAAAGGAACCCGTTTCCTTCAACTTTGTTCTCGAGGACCCGCACCGGAAATACTGTGTCGCGGAGTCCCCCTGTTGCACGGGCCACTACAAGGCACCCGCAGGAAAGCGCCTCCAGCTGTGATATCCCACCCGGTTCGTTCATGGAGGGCATGCAGAAAATATCGGAAGAAAAAAGAGGTATGCTGATATCCTGATATCCGAAGGATACTGAAACCATGTCGCTGTAATACTGCGACAGCAGATACAGGCCGTGGGCAAGGTCGTCCCCTCTTTTGTCTCCGGAGGAAACCGCGCCGCCGATTATTGCCTGGTATCCAAGGTTCTGGAAGATGCCCTGGGATGCCTCAAGGAGCAGCTGATATCCCTTCTGCTCGGTGATGCGGTGGATCATTGAGAACAGGATAAGGTCCGGGTCTATTTTCAGGCCGCGGGTCATCTGCGCCAGCATTTTGTTGAGGATCCTGAAAGTACCGTACCGTGAGACGGGGTCCTCGATTCCTTTTATGGCATCCATACCTTTTAAAATGTGCGGATATCTCAGTGAAATCTTTTCATGAAGCTGATCATTGTGCTGTATGGTTTCAATCAGGGTGTGATAGTTGGATTCCTGGAACCGTGACCTGATAAAACCGGCCTCGATCCTTTCCCTGAAGTCCGTGCCGATGGCGTTGCTGATCCCGATTACATTGCTGAGAATATGTTCCAGACCGTCACAGGCATACTCGATCTGCCTGGCATAGCTGGGGCTTACGGTGATTGTCCTGTCGGCGAAGTTTATGCCTGCAGCCATGCAGTTTATTTTGGATTTGTCAGTGGGGTCGGAAAAGTCATTATATTTCCACTGGGGGAGGTTGAATAGGTTAAACAGGTCAAACCCCCTTTCGTGGCGTGCGTAGGCATCGAAATACTGCCATCCGCCGTTATGAATAATGTGCAGGAACGTTGTTCTTTCGAAATTCGGATTTGTCGCGTACACATGGTCGCTCCGGACTATTCCATTGAATATTCCCGCAAAGGCGTCATTGGTGAATGTAAAATGCGGCATGAGGCCGAAGGTGGTAATGATTTCCGCGCAGCACCGTGCGAAGGCGATTCTTCTCCGCAGTTTTTCCTCGGCAGTAATACCCCAGTAGAGGCCGTCAAAAAATTCCGCGCTGTCAAGGAGGAAATAGGTGACACCGTCAACATCGCCGGAGTGAATGCCCACCTGGTATTCCTGGTTCATTATTTTAAAACGCACGTTAATGCCGGTATAGACGATATTATATGTTGCAACTGCCTCGCGCATTTTCGAAACAGATTTGTCGTCACCGTAGCGGTACATGGCTGTTATCACATATACATTTTCACCGAGGTTCGCGAGCTCACGCGGAAGCTCGTACACGACATTGGCGAGGCCGCCGCTTTTTGAAAAAGGTTCTGCCTCGGCTGACATGAACACCAGGGAGCCCTGTTTGTTGTGCCATGAAAGGGCGGTGCCGAGACTTTTAAGCGGTGTTTCATCCATACGGGCAAGGCGGTTGATGAAATCAATCGCGTCATGTCCCTTTATCGTGCCGTATCGGTACAAATGGAACAGGGTCCGTTTAAGCCCCAGTTCAAGGAAATACCGGTGTTCTTTAAAAAGGAGGGGCAGAAGGGTCTCTGTCAGGTATTCTTTGAATGAGTCGAAATCATTGGCCCTGGCCGCTATTTCATTGAAGGAAAAGTTGGACTCAAAGTGGCTGATGTTGCTGATAGTGCAGAGCCTGAAAAAAGAGTCCTTCAGGAAATCGCTGTAATGAGATTCAATGTCCTCTATCTGTTCAAGTTTCAGGAGCTTCACGCGTTCAGTAAAGGACACGATTGTGTTGATCCGCGATGCCCGGAGTTCCCTGCCGGTGAAGTAGCTGTAATGGCCGGTGATCGGGGAGTACAGCAGGTCAACAACCCGGTAGTATCCATTGTCTTCAAGGGGTATCCTGGGATTGTCGAACTGAATGGATACGGACTGGTTAGAGTCGGCAAAGTTAAACGCGCCGAGCCAGATTCCGGAGTCGGTGAATTTTACCGCAGCCGCGGCCATGTTGTTGTTGGCCCATACAAGATGTCCCGTACCTTTTGCTGACCGGTGAAAATTGTACCATCGTTTGTAAAAGAGATCGACACTCCGGTGCGATGCGTACTCGAAGCTGTTCCAGTTCACGTAAATATTGTCAAGAAACACCTTCCACCCTTCACCTTCGGCGCTCCCTTCATAGTCCATGATGATGTTGCTCATCATGATCGTGAGTCCCACGGCAGCCCGGAGGCCCCGGTGTCCGAAGGTGTTAAGGGCGCGCCGTTCATCGTGGTTGCCCAGGATACCCAGAAGTTCGGTCCCTGAAGGCAGGGTGTTCGGAAAATAATTATCGTAAATGTGGTATATCTCGCGGACATCTGTTTTGCCGTGAATTACATTTTCGCAGATTTTGAACAGCGCGGAGTTGTAGGGAATAATGCCGCACCTCGTGAGGAACCGTTCGTGGCCCCAGTAACATTCCGCTATGTTCACGAAGAAGGACTTGTTTTTCTCCCGCAGCTTCGATGCAATAGTGAGCATGAGGTAATAGTGAAACGGTATGGCGATCATGTCGCGGCACGCGGAATCGTAATATCCCGTGGTGACAAAGTGTTCGTCCTCCCGGTCATTGACAATGATGCGTCCCTCCACCATTTCCTCGTGGGATCGTTTCCTGTCATATTCATAGAGATAATTGTTCTTTTTCATCATGATGGGGACCGCATGGGCGGAGTCGAAACGTATCCCGTCGATATCGAATGTTTCTATGAGGGAAAGGATAGAATTACTCATCCATTCCCAGGTTTCAAACATGCGGTAATTGAAGAGCTTGCCGTCGTTCCAGCTCCCGAACCGTCCGTCCGTGGATGCCCGTGGACTGAGGTGGCCGCCGTCCCCGTAGCAGTACACTACCTGTTCGTCGGGCACTTCCCGTGAGTGCCTGTTCAGGTGCGGGACGATATCGACAATAATCCTGATATCAAGGCTGTGTGCCTTTTCCACAAGGCGGCGGAATTCCTCCTCTCCGCCAAGTGACGGCTCCATCTCCACAAGGCTCATGGGGGAGAACGGTGACGGTGATGAGGCTTCCGGGGCCCAGTCTTCACGGTTTGACCCGCGCTTCTGTACCCCAAGGAGATAAATGGCCGTAAGATGATACCTGTTTTTCAGGTCTTCAAGGTGGGACGCCACGTCTGAAAAATTTCCGAGACGTATTACCTCTCCGTTCTCATTGTATACAAGTCCGGGATGGCCGTCCTGTTCAGCCCAGTAGGCCCCGGTGTGGCCGTGGATGTCGGTAAAAATTTCAAGAATGATTTCACCGCGGACATCGGGAATAACATTAATTCTTCCGCTTGCTCCGTGCATGTTTATCCAGGAGCTTTTCTTCAGCTTCTGCCGGTACACCAGAAAATCAAAATGGCCGTATGTGTCAAAGGTGTGGCGGGCAGTGAATTTTTTTGAAGCTTCATCGTAGTGGAGCGGAATGTCAAAATATTCTATATCCTCCTCAAGAGAAAGCTGTGTGACAGACGGGGATGTGTGCAGATATATGCGGACAAAATATTTTTTCCCGGGATCCGGAAGGTCAAAGGAAAAGTCGTGTGTGTCCCCCGTTTTAAGGTTGATAAACGTGGTCGCAAGGGGGGCGTCAAACTCTTTCGGGGAGAAAATCCTCTCAAGAATAATATTTGACCGGTTCCTGGCCTCATGAATGTCGTGGCCCGATGCGGATACAAGGATACGCACAAGCTCCCGCAGCGACTCCCTGTCGTCGCTCCGCTTGTAGCGTTTTGCCATCCGCTCCAGTGAATCAATTGCTTTCATGACTCTGTCGTAGTTGAAGTTCAGTTCGTCGTGCTTCACCCTTGAGTCCAGCATCCTTAGGAGACTTTCCCTGTTGCGGGAGGTTATTTTCGGTGCTTTCCTCTCGGGCACCGCCTTTTCTTCGAGGACCTCCTCAATGGTGGCGATGCGGATCACTTCATCGACAAAGTATATCAGCGCCCTGGATACTTCCGGGGAAAACGTCTCTGTATGGGAAAAACCTGTCTGAATGGCGCGCTCTTCAATCATCAGGATGTATTTGAAGGCTTCATAGAGATCGGTTTTGCCTTTTTTCTGTTCGCTGATCAGGGCGTCAAAAATGTTGAGCCCGAGATAAATCGTGGGGATTTCCTCCCATTGCGGCCCCTGGCCGACGTGGGAAATGACAGTCGTGTGCTTTGAAATATGGTATATAGTCGGTATGCCGCTTTTCTCCTTCACAAGGACAAAACGGCGTGTCAGGGGGGTTGTGAAGTCCGCGTCAGCCATAGCGCGGTGGATGAATGCAAGCGCAGATACAATTCTGCTTGAAAGACGGACGTCACTTGCAAGCCTTCCCCGGAGGGTCTGGTCATTCAGGGAGACTGTGTCAAACATGGTGTTTTTTATTGACAGTATTTCCTGGTGAACGTCCTCAGGAGTTTCCCCGTAGGAAATGCGGTTTACTATGTCCCTGTCCGGGAAAAATTCGAAGCAGCGGTTTTCAGTGAATGCGGTACTCAGCTCAGCTTTCACGAGGCGGTCAACAACCAGGTGTTCTTCTTTAAGAGTAAATCGGCAAAGGCTGCTCAGGGTTGCGTTGTGGCTGCTCACAGTGGGATTCTCCTTTTTCAGCATGTCAAATGCAATAGATATCCCCGGAACCAGCGGGGGTATCTATTGTATGATGATGGAATCACATTTTTCAAGAGATTAATGGAGTGAATGGGAAAAAAAGAGAATGTGTAACAGCCGGGTATTATGTTACCCGGCTATGTTCGGGCATTATCAAAGGTCATGTGTTACGATAATTTTCATAATCATGCCTGACCGTAAACCTTGTTGTCATTTCCTGCATTTCAGACGAGAGCTTTGCCATCTCCTCGCTGATGGTTGCGGTTTCTTCCACGAGTGAAGCGTTGTGCTGCGTTACTTTGTCAATTTCAAAAATAGCGGTACTAATCTGCTCCATACCGTTTTTCTGCTCATCACTTGCAGCAGCGATGTTCTTTACCATCTCGCTGGCCTCGGCGATGGATTGTGTGATCCGCTGCAGGGCTTCTTTGCTTTCATGCCCCATGGTAACGGTGGACCTGATTATTTCAAGGGACTTCGATACGACGGCCTCTATTTCCTTTGCGGCCCCTGCTGCACGCTGGGCAAGGTTGCGCACTTCAGTGGCAACAATGGCGAAACCCCTGCCGTTTTCACCAACTCTTGCAGCTTCAACGGAGGCGTTCAGGGCCAGAAGGTTGGTCTGAAACGCAATTTCATTTATCAGCTCAATGATGTCGGTAATCTTTATGCTGATATTATTAATTTCCTCGATTGAATGGATTGTATTCATGACAATAGATTCGCCGCTCTGTGCATTGTCCTTCGCGATGCTTGAAGCCCTGTCAGCCTGTACTGCGTTGTCTGCGTTGCTTTTTATGCCGGAAAGTGACTCTTCTATGCTGGATGCAATCTCTTCAAGGGATGAAGCCTGTTCTGAAGTCATCTGGGAAAGCTGCTGGTTTCCTTTTACAATTTCCTCCACTACGTCATTGAGCCTGAAGGCGCAGTGAACAACATCAGATATCAGGTTTTCGAGGTTGTCCGCGGATTTGTTTAAGGCCTTTGCCATGGTTCCAATTTCATCGTTCTGGTCAAGATTAATGCGGGTGCTGAAATTGCCTTCCGCAAGATCGCCGACAAATGATGCGCACTGATCAATGCTTCGTCTGATTGCTTTTGAGATAAAGAATACCAGGAAAAAAATAAGTACAGTAATGGCTGTAACTATTGCCGCAACCCGGATATTCAATGCAGTAACACGATCGCTCATTTCGGCCCGTATATCCTGTTCGTACACCCCGGTACCTATGATCCATTGCAGTTTGGGTATGGAGCGGACATATGAAATTTTCTGCTCTATTCTGGTTGCATCATCTTTGTACTGCCACATGTAGCTGACGTACCCGGCGCCTTTTGCTTTACACAGGTTCACCATATCGACAAAAAAAAGTTTCCCCCGGGGGTCCTTGTAGGTGGAAAGATCTTTTCCGTTCATATCCTGGCGGTAGGGGTGCATAATCATGCGGGGATGGAAGTCGTTGATCCAGAGATAGTCCTTTCCGTCATTGCCGTACCGGATTTTTTTCACACATTCGGTGGATGACTCAATGAACTGGTCCATCGTAATGGTGCCCGCTTCATATTCACGGTACATTCCATTAATTGTAGTTATTGTCATGTCCACAATATCCTTGATCTTTTCTTTTTTCATATCGTAAATTGATGTTTCAATTGTCGGAATGAGGGTAAAAAATATAGTTGATACGAAGCTGACGATAATAATTCCCCCTACGACGAGAACTTTTGTCTGAATAGAAAAGTTTTTCCATTTCATAATTACCTCCGGGGATGTCGGGATGTTACGGCAAGCATATCATAAATTACTGCGAGAAGAAAAAAATATGATTAATAATAATATATCACCCAAAAGAAGTCAAATGGAAGTGGTTAAATGTTGATAGGAGGAAAAAAAAAAGAAGCTCCCTGGAGAGCTCCTTTTGTAATTTAATTACTATTGTTTCAGTTGTATGGATTAATGAGCTATGGTGTCTACATATTCCAGCACGGGAAATTTTGATTTGTATACGGCAACAGGCTTATACACAAAATCAAGGCGCTTCTTCGATTTGATCATTGCCCTCACCGCGGTGTATTTATCCTTCGGGAGGAAAAGAAGCACACGGCTGCTGCCGCTCCGGCTGCTGAGCAGGAGAAGATGTGAATTGGTTTTCCTGTAGGTCTTCAGTGTCCGCGGGACACGGTAATACCGTACAGGATACATTGAACCCCTGAAGGTGGTTCCTTTCAGGAGTGCAAGGTCTGAAAGAAGAAGCCGGTATTTAGCCCTGGGAAGGTTGGAATAATCAGGGCCGGTTTTTCCTTCAATGTCACCGCCTTTTTTCTCAACAGGGACAGTGGCGACCTTTTGTTCCGGGGTCTCGGCTATATCTTCACTTTTCTCTTTGAGGATCAGAAATGACTGTACAAGAAATCCCGACTTTGCATTCAGCTCACTGTCGGTGGTGAGTTTGGGCATAATGGCAGTTCCACCGGCTTCGCGGGCAGCCTTCATCGCTTCCTGAATTCTTCTGTCGAGGGTGTATTCTCCCACGTCTGCTATGGCGATCTGTTCATAGTGTGCCTTTTCTCCCCATCCCACTATTTTTACCTCAGCGTCCTGGGGCTGCGGAGGGTATATTGGCCCTGTCCGCACAAGCTCGTATGGTGATTTACAGCTGAACATGAGGACCAGCATCAGGAACAGATATATGCTTCGTTTCATTGTATTCTCCTTTACTGTGTGAAATAAGGGGCGCTGCAGAAACCGGAATGATATAAACAGACATATGCAATTTCCGGAATTATACGGTATCATTCTTGATTATCGGTTTTATTTATCTGCAGGGCTATACATTATTATGATAACAATAGTAAAATATCAAACATTTACTGTGAAGTCAATAGAAAAATGTCCGTATTGGACGGTGCTTCCCTGTCTCTCATGCCATGGAAAACAAGGGGCTGAAGCCCGTTGTCCTGTGTGGAGGGGATGTTACGACTTTCTTTCTTCTCAGAGAACAAGGCGGCTTCAGCCCCTTGTAGTTGTGGCCGTGTCAATAATCCAATGCCATGTTTTTATATCGCCCCGCATAAAAAAACAAACTCATAAATACATTGACATTGCCGCCCGAAGGGACAGAATGCGGTACTGCATTGACCATTGCTGTTTAAAAATAGAAAGCGCACAAAAGGAAGGACCATGAATACCGCCACCGACCAGCTCATGGAACGGATTGCACTGTTCCGCAAAAACCTGAAAGACTACAAGAGCAAAAACTACGACGAGTACAAGACCCGCGCCGACTTTATTGACGTGATGTTTGCCTCCCTGGGGTGGGACATGTACAACGAGCAGAAAATAATAGAGCAGTTCCGGGAAGTGATACGGGAGGACCGGATCGTCATTGAAGGGAGCAAAAAAGCGCCGGACTATTCGTTCCGCATTGGGCCGCACATCGTGTTTTACGTGGAGGCGAAAAAGCCCTCCGTGGACATCAAGAACGACCCTGAACCGGCGATGCAGCTGCGGCGCTACGCACACACCCAGGGGCTTGCGCTTTCCATCCTCACGGACTTCGAGGAGATCGCGGTGTACGACACCAGGGTGAAGCCGGACAGAAGGGAC
>ERZ795057.1842-NODE-1842-length-17407-cov-6.397015_pt1 | contig 17407 bp, 18 predicted proteins | sample MGYA00375141_ERZ795057 | MGnify/ENA primary metagenome ERZ795057 (study PRJEB30186, sample SAMN05720163) | activated sludge metagenome | isolation source: Anaerobic digester | place: Hong Kong | collected 2015-01-26 ... | reverse complement strand
AGGCCGTAGAAGGTGAGTTTTTCCGTGGGGTTCTCGTGCCGCCGCTCCACCACCCGGGCACTCTGCACGAACATGCCCCCGGAGCCGCAAGCCGGATCCAGCACCGTGCCGTTGACGGGCTCGATGACGTTGGCGATCAGCGAGACCAGCGAGACCGGGGTGAAGAACTCACCGCCGTCATGGGCTTTCTGGTCGGCGAACTGGGTCAGGAAGTATTCGTAGATGCGGCCAAAGACATCCCCGGAAACGCGTTTGAGCTCCTCGGGGTTGAGGGTTCGCAGAAGCTGGCCGAGCACCGCATTGTCGAGTTCCTGATACTCGCTCTTGGGCAGCGCGCCGCGCAGGTTCTCGTAATCCGCCTCGATGGATTCCATGGCATCGATGACGGCCCTGGCGCGATCCGCACTGTCAGGAAGGGCCACCAGGGTATCAAATTGTGCTTTGGGCTGCAGAAAGATGGCGCTCTTCTGCGAAAAGTCCTCCTTGGAGAGCGGCCGAGTTTTACCGCCCCGGATCGGCAGATTGGCCTCGATGGCATCCTTGACCCCAAGAAAGCGGCTGTAGGCATGGCGTAAAAAAACCAACCCCATGACGGGCAGGAAATATTCGTTGCTGGCATAGCTGGAGTTGGCCCGCAAGGTGTCCGCCGCACTCCAAAGCCGCTTTTCGATAGCTTCCATGTGTTCAAGCTGGGCCATAGCCTAGGCTTCCTTTCCACAACACGTTTTGCGCTGCAGGGCCTCGTCCTTTTTCTGACCGCACAGCGATTCATAATGTTCGGCACATTTATTGATATAGTATCATAATACAATGCATATCAAGCGTAGGAACGATTGATGAATCGCCCCTATATCTATTCCTCGGCCTTCTCGTAGGGCCAGCCTACAATGCCCTCTTCGAGAATGGCGATATGCAGAATCAGCCGCATAAAACTTAAAGGGCAGGAATTCCTAAAAAATCTCCGTGACGATAGTAGCCGTTTCATTGTTTTTTCATTTATGTATGCTCCACATACTCCGCCACAAGCCCGTCCGGATGTTTCACACGCATGTTTTTTCCCGTGGGTACCGCCTTGGGATATTCCAACAGGATAGCCCCTTTTTTCTCGAGATGTTCCATAAAAGCGTCCACAGAATCCACCAGGAATGTCACCTTCGTCTCTCTAAAGGGCTCCAGCTTATCCGGGGAACCGGAAACCAACAAGAAGGAACCCACCATGGCGAGTTCAAGCCCCTTCTCGGAATACGCAAACCTCATACCGCATTTTTCTCCGAAAAGCTCTTCATAAAAAGCGATGGAAGCATTCATTTCCGCAGGGGCAATAAAAATTCTCGTGAGGCTCTTGCAAACCTGCATTTTTCAGACTCCTTTGAATATCAAGCTCCCCGTCCGTTAAGGAAAGGCTGAAACGAGGGCGGTTCGGCAACCTCTTTTCGTAAATCTCCAGGCTCCGTACCGCGACAAAATTTTGGTATTTCCGGTTTCGCCATGGATCGCAATTACCGCCCGCCAGAGTTCCGCAAAGCTTCCCACCGTAAGGGTTCGCAATTCGAAAGCCTCTGGAACATTTCAAACATTTTTTCACAAATGGATCATCAGATCACTCGGGCCGGAAGGGGAGGCCATGCTGGAACCGGGGAAGAACAGAAAGAGAGAGAATATCAGAAAGGGAACGGCGTACACGCTCCTCGTTCCTTCTCCACGCACCACATCACGGCAATCATGCATACCCATCATTCTCTCTCGAAATCTCGCGATCTTCATAAAAGGGTATAATCCTGAGAATACGCACCATTTCGTTAAGAGTATAGCAGAATAGCAACAACTCCCGAAAAGAGCGGCGAAAAGACACAAAGAATTCCCTCAAAATTTTGAGGGAATTCTTTGTGTCTCCGGGAATTTTTTCCAGAACAAAACCATATCGTCGACTTTTCGATCTTCTTCAGTCTGCAAAGCTACGGAATTTTTCGAAAAACTCCGTGTCCGTCCTCACAGAACGGTTTTGAAATCTACCACTGGAAGCCTGGTAGATACGGCACTCAAGGCCATTTTGTGGATCATTTCATCTACGGTGGTGCAGCAATCTCCGAGAATGGAAACGTTATATTTTTCCGCGGACTTTGAGATTGCGGTATGAGTAACGCAGTTATGCGTCATCATGCCGCATACGTATAAATCCGTTATTCCAAGATTCGAAAGGGTTTCCTCAAGATTCGTTCCCACAAAACCATCCGCAAAGCCCTTCACCACCACGGGAGCCCCCGGAGCGGCTTCGATAACCCGGTAATGAATTTTCACACCCTCAGTGCCCTAATTGAAAAAGGGAGCTTTTCCTTTTTTCGGATCCGCCACGTGCTGCACGTGAATAATAGGGATGCCCTCTGCCTTGGCTCTTTCCATGGCATCGAGGACATTCTCGATGGTCGCCTCGGTATTCCAGAGAGGGAAATTGCCCCCGGGAAAATAATCATTTTGCAGGTCGATTACCAATAACCCTTTTTTCATCGATTCAACAACCTTTCCTTATTTTTCGAGGACGCCATGCTTGCGTAGCAGGGCGACGGTACCGTGGGGTACGCCCGGAACACATGGATAAAAACCGCCTCGGTCTTCTCGCGCACCTCCGCCTCCGAATATGCCTCGGGCAACCCGGTTTTCTCGCTCCAGAGATAATTCCGGATCGTCAGCCGAACCGCATCACGAGTGGATTCATTATGGCACCAATGATTGATCCGCGACTTCTCCGCCTTCAGCGTTTCAAGCAGATCCACCGCTACAGCAGGAACGATTCATAATGTTCGGCACATTCGTTGATATAGTATCATAATACGGTACATATCAAGCGTGGGAGCGAATTTATGACTCTCCCCACATACCTTGGTTGTTTCCGATGAATTACCATAAAATGATTAGGCAAAATTGCGGAGAATAGAAAAAGCCCCGGGGGCTCTGAAAGATTTCTTCAGAACCTCCGGGGCTTTCGCTTTCAAAATCTCCCTATTCGATTCCCCTCTTCAGGAAAAACGTAGGGGCGATTCAGAAATCGCCCCTACTTCTAATATCTATTCCTCCAGCTTCTCGTAAGGCCAGCCCACTACGCCGCCTTCGAGAATCGCAATTTTGTGGAATCCCTGGCCCCGAAGGACCGTAAGAGCATCCCAGCCTCGGAGAGAGACTTTGCAGAAAGCGATAATCTCCTTGTCTTTGGGCAGCTCCTCCGCCCGGGTCCAGAGAGCTCCCAGAGGAATATGCACCTGGTTTTCGTAGGGCAGTTTGCCTTGAAGGCGAATTTCCTCTTCTGTCCGCACATCCAGGAGCAGGCAGTCCTCTCCTCTCTCCATTTTTGCCACAAATTCCCGGGGAGAGTAGGAGATCATAAGGCCTTCCATTTTGTTCCGCAGCACGTTGGCGGTTTGGGTCATGGGATCCAGTGCCGTGGCATAGGGCGGAGCGTAAGCAAAATCCGTATCCGCCAGATCATCCACCGTAAGCCCTCCGGTAACGGCGGTAACCAAGTCATCCACCCGCTTGTCCACCGCTCCGGGACCAAAGATCTGTCCTCCCAGGATGCGTTTGGTGTTTTTATCCGCCACGAGCTTGATTACCATCCAGGCGGATCCAGGCATAAAGTGAGGCTTGTCCGCAGCGGTAACCGTTACGGAGATAGGATCGAACCCCTCTTTGCGAGCCTGATCCTCGTCAAAACCAGTACGGCCCACGGTGTATTCGAAGAACTTCATGATCGCCGTACCGAGAACCCCCTTGAAGGTAGAAGATCGCCCCATGATGTTATCCGCAATCACCCGACCCTCCCGGTTGGCGGAGGAACCCATGGGCTGGCGAACCCCCTTTCCCGTGAGGATATGACGAACTTCTACGCAATCCCCTCCGGCATAGATGTTGGGGTCGCTGGTACGCATATATTCATCCACCGCCACGCCGCCGCAGGGGCCGATATCAAGCCCCGCTTCCTTGGCAAGATGAATGTTAGGGCGCACTCCGATGGCGAGAAGCACCATATCCGCAGGAATGGTCCGCTGATCCGTTTGCACTCCGGTGAGAACCGAATCCTGCCCGAGGATTTCCAGCACCTTCTCTCCTCCGTAAAAGTGCACACCCCTGGCCTTGACTCCTCCCATAAGGCGGGAGCCAAATTCTTCATCCAGCATATTCGGCAAGGGCCAGGAGAGAAGATCCACCACGGAAACCTCGATATCTCTGGCCACCAGGGCCTCCACCACCTCCATGCCGATGAGCCCCGCTCCTACCACCACGGCACGCTTTACATTGCCGCTGTCGATGGCAGCCCGCATAGCCAGGGCATCGCTCAAGGTCCAGAGAGTGAAAACCGTACTGAGCTCCACTCCAGGCAATTTCGGTTTGATAGGAGATCCTCCCGTGGCGATTACGAGATCGTCGTAGGGGAAGCGTTTTTCCATGGCCTGTTCGAGATCCACCGCCACGACTTCTTTATTTTCCCGGTCGATCCGAATGGCCATGTGCCGGGTAAGCACGTCAATCTTCTTGACATTCCGGAAATAGCTTTCGTCCCTCACCACTCCTACGGGAGTGCACATAAGCTCCTTGTACTCTTTTACAATACCCTCGATATAATAGGGGAGGCCACATCCCGCATAACTGAGATAGGGCCCCTTTTCCAGAATGAGAATCTCCGCCTCCGGATCAAGCCGCCGAAGTCGGGCAGCGGTTTTTCCTCCACAGGCCACACCGCCGATCACTACCACTTTTTTGCTCACACGCCCTCACTCCTCTCGATATATGAAATTGGACCGTACCAAGCACCCGCTCAAACATCCTTTTTCACGCATACCATACGGGGTATAGTATGCGTCTTTTTTCGCTTTTACGCAACACGAAAATATCCTTTCCTCGAAAATTTGCTTCTTTCCGAAAAGAACAAGGCATATTGTGAACATTCCCGGAGAATTTCCGCAAAGGAACATGAAAAAAAGTGGATAAAGAAATTGGAGCCTTGATAGAAAGGCAGAGAAGACATAGGAACGATGATAAAAAGAAAAGTTTTTTAGATGAAAGAAAATATTAAAGAGGAAAATTCAAGGACGTGCGGAAATTCCGGGGTCCTAAGCGTAACGTCAAAAAAACCCTCGTGACGTAAGCTCTTCCCAAAAAATCAGGCGGAAGCGGAAAGCAACTCCTCCAGCTTATCGAGCACCGTAGCGGCATGGAGAACCTCGCAAGTTTTGCGCTTGGTCCGCACTTTTACGCTGCGCCAAAGAGCCTTTACCATGCCTTCAGGGGAGATGATAAAGGTGGAGCGGATGACTCCCTCGTATTCCTTGCCGTAATTTTTCTTGGTTCCCCAGGCACCGTAAGCCCGGAGAACATCTTTTTCGGGATCACTCAGCAGAGGAATGGCAAGTTCGTGTTTCTCGATAAATTTGCGGTGCGATTCCGGGCTATCCGGGCTTACTCCCACGACGTGAGCTCCCTTTTTTTCGAACTCCTCTTTGAGCTCGCTGAAATCCAGAGCCTCCCGGGTGCATCCCGAGGTGTTATCCTTGGGATAAAAGTAAAGCACCAACCATTTTCCCGCGTAATCCCCCAGAGAGACTTGCTCTCCTCGAGAATCCGGGAGCGAAAATTCCGGAGCCTTCGTTCCCTCTTTCATCATGCTCGCTTCTCTCCTTTCCGAAGCTGAAAACGCATTTTCATAAAACTGCCGAGCAAGAACTAAAGGGTAAGCTTTTTCTCCCCCAGCACCTTTTCCAAAGCCCGCAGTTTTTCCACCGCCTCCTCCCGGGAATGCTTCCCCAGGGCCACCACGAGGGCTTCGAGAAGAGTGATGGCGGGAACGACGGAATAATGCTCCTTGGTGGCGGAAACGCAGAGTACGTGATCCGCCCAGGCCACGGCGGGACAGGCGAGATCGTTGGTGATGAGCACCACTTTTACCGACCGTTCATGCGCGAAACGTACCGCCTCTACGGTGGATACCGCATAGTGCGGGCCCCCCACGGAGAGAGCCAGCACCGCATCCCGGGGCGTAAGGTCCATGAGAGGGGCGTATATTTCGTCCGCCCCTTGAAGAGAGGGGCAAGAGACGTTCTTGCGAAACTGCTGGAGCAGGGAAAAAGCGTACATCATGACTCCCCGGGAGGAGCGCATTCCCAGGAGAGCAAAATGTTCCGCCGAGGCCAGGCATTCCACCGCCCGGGTAAACTCTTCCGCAAGATGCAACGAAAGAGAGTTGCGTATGCTTTCCGCATTCGTCGCAATGACCCGAAAAAGGAGGTCCCCCTCTTCGGAGGAAAATTCCGAAGCCTCTTCCTTCCAGGATTCTTCGAGTTGCCACCAGAGAGAGGTACGGGTCATGAGAAGAAGCTCCTGAATTTCGTCCTGCAGAGCTCCATAGGAATCATATCCCAAATGCGCTACCGTACGCACCACCGTGGCGGCACTTACCTGGGCCTCTTCCGCAAGCTGTTCCACCGTAAGAAAGGCCACCCGCTGGTATTCCGCTATGATAAAGAGACAAACCATGCGTTGCCTCTGGGAAAATTCCCGAGCCCCCTGGCGCAATTTTTCGAAAAAATCGCTGGGGCGCTTCTCTTCTTTATAGTGCATTTTTCTCTCCTTAACAATACCACCATCGTTTTCCTTCGTTATTACAGTATAGCAATGAAATATTTTTTTCACAAGATCCGGGAATCCGAAAAATTCCGTCTCTTTTTTGGACTTCCTCTGCGAACCATTTCTTTTGAGGGGGTGTGGCAAGAGCTCTCTCCTGTGATAGCATAAAGGCAATCCCAAGAATCCAAGAAGGAGGAAGCATGCTTTCAAGACATCCCTTTTTCCTGTCGCTTTTTTTCCTGCTGCTTCTTTTTTTCCAAGGGCTCCGCATAATGGCGGAAGCCCTTCTGACGGGGCAATCCTTCTTTCTGGGAAAGAAGTTTTTTCTGTTTCGCCTGCACCACAACCCGGGAATCTCCTTTTCTCTTTTCGCTTCTTCTCCCAAAGCGCTTTGCTTGCTGCTTCCAGCCCTTTTCTGCGTTCTGGGCATTTTTTTTCTTCTGCACAGAAAACATGGTTCTCCTTCCCGCCTTTTCTCCTTCGGAAGCCTTCTTTTTCTTGCGGGAAGCCTGAGCAATCTCGGGGAACGCCTTTTTTTCGGCTATGTTACGGACTATGCGGGGATTCTCCTTCCCTTTTTCGGATATCTTTTCGTCAACCTCCCGGATCTGGCTCTCCTTTTAGGAACGGCTTTGCTCCTTGTCTCTTTTTGGAAAACTTCCCAGGGATAAAAACAACCACATGCTTTACGCAAACACTTCGAAATGAAAATTTACGGAGCGTCCTTTCTCGCTTTAGCCAGCTAAATAATTTTTATAATAAAAAATTTTTTTTCGCCTGCGCATTACGTCAAAATTGCGAAAATTGCCTTCACAAGGGAACCTCCTTTTATTTTTGCTTCCTCTATATGCCGTAAAAAAAGACCCTCTCGAAACTTTTTTCAGGATAAAGAAGACGAGAAAATTTTTCTTTCAGCCTTCCGGAAGCGTGAATATTTTCCGTATTCTGATACAATGTCCCTATCTCCCTTTGGAGGGTCTCAAAGGTAATCATTTCTCTCTCCTTTATGGAGTTTAAATTTTTGTGTCTCGGGAGGTGAAAACACTAGAAAAAAAAAGGTTTCATGGAAACAGGGAAAAAAGTAGAACAAAATCGTTAAGGAGGGATACGCGTATGTCGGAAAATAATAATACCCCCGGATTGGGACTTTCCTTTCTCGTGTTGGTTCTGTCCGCAGCAATTATCAGCTACGGCGTGCTTTCACTGGGAGTGGATGCCCACATTCCCATTATCTTTTCTGCAGTTCTTTCATGTCTTGTAGGGGTTTTTGTCATCAAAAAACCCTGGGGAGAAATTGAAGAGGGAGGCCTGAACGGTATCGCCATCGCCCTGCAGGCCATCGTCATCCTGATGATCATCGGCATGGTTATCGGCATCTGGGTCCAGAGCGGTGTAGTTCCCACGCTTATCTTCTACGGCCTGAAAATTCTTTCTCCGGGGATGTTCCTTCTCGCCTGCCTTCTCATTACATCCATCATTTCGCTTTCCACGGGATCGTCCTGGACCACCTCCGCCACCATCGGTGTGGCTCTTATGGGCGTAGGCTTCGGTCTCGGCATTCCCGCTCCTCTGAGCGCCGGTATCATCGTGTCGGGAGCCTACTTCGGGGATAAAATGTCCCCCCTGTCGGACACCACCAACCTCGCCCCCGCCGTGGCGGGTGCCAATCTTTTCGACCACATCAAGGCCATGATCTGGTCCACGGGCCCCACCTATATCATCGTAGCGGGAATCTGCTACTACCTGGGCCAGCGTTATGCGGGCGGCCAGCTTGATGCGGAGAAGATCCTTTCCATGCAGTCCATGCTGCAGGCGGAGTTCAATATCGGCTATCTCGGTTTCGTTCCTCCCGTGGTGGTTATTCTCTGTGCCGCATTGAAGATGCCCGCCATTCCCGGCCTCTTCATGGGAGTTATTATCGCCCTGGTGATGTCCCTGGTACAGGGAAACGGCATCGGAGATATCATCGGTGCCCTGCACTATGGTTATGAAGGCTCTGTCTGCGCCGAGTTCGGTGGTGCCGAAGGAGAAGCCCTGGTAGCCCTCATTACTCAGCACGGAGTTCACGGAGCACCGGAGATCGTGGTGGAAGTGGGGAACATGATCAACGACCTCGTCACCCGGGGCGGCTTGGATTCCATGATGTGGACCATCTCCCTTATCTTCGCGGCCCTCTTCTTCGGAGGCGTCATGGAGGCTTGCGGTTTCCTGGAAACCATTGTGGGAACTCTGACGAAGAGCGTGAAGACCGTGGGAGGTCTCATGGGATCCGTCATCATCTCCTGTTTTGTGGGAAACCTCTTCCTGGGAGATCAGTACATGTCCATCGTGGTTCCCGGACGCATGTTCAAGACCAAGTTCGAAGAAAAGGGACTCGCTCCCCGAATGCTCTCCCGAGCCACGGAGGATGCGGGTACCCTCACCTCCGCCCTGATTCCCTGGAACACCTGCGGAGCTTTCCAGAGCAGCGCCCTGGGCGTGCCCACCCTGGAATACGCTCCCTATGCTTTCCTGAACTATCTGAACCCCCTCGTGTCGATCATCATTTCCTACCTGAAGATCGGCGTCTTCTGGCGTCTGCCCAGCGGAGAGGATGTTCTCGCCCGCAATATGCCCGAGGGTGACAACACCACTCCCGAGGCCTAGCATATCTGGGATTTTTCACGTTTCATTTCAAAGACAGTGTGGCGCAAAGGCGAACCTCCGGGTTCGCCTTTGCTTTCATTACTCCGCTTAGAAGTTTACTTTTTTCGGTAACATTGCCGGAAGCTCCTCTTCCGGCAATTACGGATTCGGCAAAAAAATGGTATCGTTATCTTCGGAGAACATCCGCGTCATCATTCTGCGGCGCAAACCATGCCCCAAAAAGGAGGAAAGAGCATGCGAATTTGCCGGAAGAACTTTCTCCTGTTTTTCGCCCTTTTCGGCCTCTGGATTCTTCTCACGGGACGAAAGGATATCCCCTTTCTCTGCCTGGGAGCTTTGGTGAGCCTGCTGATTCTCAAGCTGGTCTGGAATATTTTTTTCCTCGGTTTCGAGGACCCCCGAAGCCCGAATCTGTGCAGAGATATTCATTTTTCCCGGCTTTTTCTGTTTCTGCCCCTTTTTCTCGTGGATCTCATAGTGGCCACCTGGAAGGTAGCCCTTCTTGCCTTGTGCCCCCGGATGAAAATCTCTCCGGGGATCTACCGCATCGACTCCACCCTCAAAGACAAGACACTGCTGGTGTTTCTGGCAAACCAGATAACCCTCACTCCCGGCACTTTGACGTTGGACGGAGATCCCGCTACCCATGCTCTCTACATTCATGTTCTGGACACGGCGGAACTTTCCCGGGAAGCTCTGCAAAACCAGGTAACGCAGTTGGAAGATCGCTTGAGGAGGGTGGTGCAATGATCTCTCTCACCCTCTGGGGTTTGCTTATGGCGGCACTTCTCGGGTTCTGGCGGGTGGTGGCGGGCCCCACGGTACCGGATCGCATCGTGGCGGCGGATACGGTGGGCACCATTTTTACCACCCTCCTGGCGGTGCTGGCTCTCTTTTTCGAAAATCCCGTTTTTCTCGACATAGCTTTGGCTTTTGCGGTGCTCTCCTTCGCGGACGTGCTGATTATGGCCAAGTATTTCGAACACGGGGAGCTCTATAAATGAGCTCTCCCATAGCCCTTCTTTCCGGAGTCTGCATGCTGGGAGGCACTTTTTTCGCCCTCGCTTCGGTGATAGGCATTCTGCGGTTCCCCGATGTCTATACCAGGCTCCACGCAGGAACGAAAGCCCTTTCGGGAGGCGCCATTCTGATCCTCCTGGGAGTGGCCCTGCGCATGGAAGGATGGCAGGGAACCGCCAAGATCTTCATGATCATTCTCTTTCTTCTGGGCACCAACCCCCTGGCATCCCACGCCATAGCCCGATCCTGCTACCGCCACGGCATTCTCCCCCGAGGAACCCGGGAGGACGATTATGCCTCGACCCTGCATAAGAAAAAAGGCGGAAAAACCAAGAAAAGGAGAAGAAAAAAATGATGAGCCTTCCCTTTCTGATTTTCCTGCATCTTTTCCTGGTCCTCGCCGCCCTGGCCGCTTCGGAGGCCCGGGACATGCTGAGCGCGGTGATCGCCCTTTCGGTGTTCGGCATTCTCCTGGCCATCGTCTTTGCCCTGCTCCAGGCTCCGGACGTGGCCCTTACCCAGGCGGTGGTCAATTCGGGGCTTGTAACCTCCCTCTTTCTCGTGGCCTACAGCCAGACCCGGAAGAGACCTCCCCGGGGCCCCTCCCGAAAGGACGAGGACAGCCTATGACATTCACATCCTCTCGCCTTATCCATCGAATTCCCGCGCTTCTTCTCTCGCTGGGAATAGGCTTTTTTCTCTGGCGGGGGCTGGTGCTTCCTTCGTTTCCCCATTTGGGGAGCACCGCCGCCCATTACGTGACCCATACCGCATCGGAGACGGGAGCCTCCAACGTAGTGGCGGCAATTCTCTTCGACTACCGGGCCTTCGACAGCCTCGGAGAAGCCACGGTAATCTATACCACCGTATGCGGAGTGGCCCTTCTCTTTGCGGGGCGACGCTATCGATCCTCCCGGCGGGGGCTCTCCTTCGTGGTGAAACGGGGCATGGCTCTCATGGTACCCTTCATCCTGCTCTACGCTTCCACCATCGTGCTCATGGGGCATCTCACGCCGGGAGGAGGCTTTCAGGGAGGGGTCATTCTGGCAACCATAACGGTACTTTTCTGCATCGTGTACGGCTCCCGGTTCGAAGCCGCCCAGATCAATCCGAACAAAAAAGAGATGGCGGAATCCTTCGCAGGGCTTTTCTTCGTAGGCCTCGGTCTGGTGGGGCTTCTGGGAGGAGCGGGATTTCTGGCGAATCTCCGGGCAGGCTTTCCCGGAGGCACCCCGGGAGAACTTCTGAGCGCCGGCACCATTCCCTTTCTGAATATCGCGGTGGGTCTCAAGGTGGGAGCGAGCCTTTCCACCCTCTTCTACAGCATGATCAAAATTCTCGAAGCCCCTTCCGAAGGGCCTCCTCCGGAGGTGTTTTCCTCATGATTCTTCTGAGCTACGGCACCGCCATCGTTCTTTTCGTTATCGGCCTCTGCACGCTGCTCTTCCGACGCAATCTCTTCAAAATCGTCATCGCCCTCTCCCTCATGGAGGGAGGAGTGCTGTTGCTGATAACCTCCATGGGCTATATTCCCGGAGGCGTTCCCCCTCTGCTCCCTCTTCTGGGAGAGCAGGCGGTAAATCCCCTTCCCCAGTCCTTCACTCTTACCGCCATCGTTATCGGGGCCAGCGATATCGCCCTGGCTCTGGCCTATATCATCAAGATCTACCACCACTACGGCACGGTAGATGTGGACAAGATCCGGGGGCTCCGGGGATGAATCCGGTTTTTGCGGTTCTTCTTCCGCTTTGCACAGCCTTTCTTATTCCCCTGGGATTTATCTTTTTCCGAAGGGCACTGCCTCTTCTCGTTTTTTCGGGAGGATTTTTCTCCGCTCTCGGAGCGGGAGCGGTGGCGTTTCTCGGCTGGGGGGGCATTTCCACGGTTATGGGAGGCTGGGCTCCGGAACTGGGCATAGCCCTGAAGGTGGATTCCCTTTCGGCATGCTTCCTCTTGCTTACCTCCCTGGGATTCCCTCTGGCTCTTCTTTCCTCGGCGGAGGAGTTCGGATGGCATTCCTGGCGGTTCTACGTGATTTTCTTTTTAAGCTGGGCTTCCACCAACGGCATTCTCGTGGCGGGAGACATTTTCAACCTTTTCGTTTTTTTCGAGATTTTCTCCGTGGCCGCTTATCTGCTGGTCTCCTTTCCCGCCTCCTCCTGGCAGGCGGTGGAAGCGAGCTTCAAGTACCTTATCTTCGGAACCCTGGGAGCTCTTTTTATTCTCCTGGGAATTTCCTATATCTTCATGGCCACGGGACAGCTCAACATGGCCCTTTTGCAGGATTTTTTTCCCGCCCTTCCCGGCCCCACCCTGGGAGTTATCGCAGGATGCCTCCTGGGAGGTCTTTTGGTGAAGTGCGGCAGCGCACCCGCTCATTTCTGGCTTCCCGATGCCCATTCCTCCGCCCGGGCTCCGGTAAGCGCGCTTCTTTCGGGGGTGCTCGTGAAAGCTCCCCTGTATGCCCTTCTTCGCCTGGGAACACTCTTCTTTCTTTCTCCTCTTCCCCGCTTTTTTCCGCTTCTTCTCTTTTTCGGCACTCTCTCCCTGGGGGTGGGGCATCTTATGGCGATGCAGCAGGAAAAGATCAAACGCATGCTGGCCTATTCCACGGTGGCCCAGATAGGAACCATCCTCCTGGGTCTGGGTTGTGCCTCCTCCCTGGGAGCCACCGCTTCGATCTATCATGTCTTTACCCACATGTCCTCCAAGATGGGGCTCTTTCTGGTGGCGGGAGTTTTTCTCGAAGACCGCCATGCGAATAGCCTGGGAGAAATGAAAGGTTTTCTGCGGCACCGTCCCTTTTTCACGATAGCCTTCGCCCTTCTGGCGGCATCCCTGGCAGGCATACCACCTTTGAGCGGCTTCCAGAGCAAGTGGCTCCTTCTTCTGGCCTGTGTCGAAAAGGGATACCTGATTCCGGCGCTCTTTCTTCTCGGGGGCACCCTGATCTCCACGGCCTATTACCTCAAGGTTCTGGGAGCTTTCTGCTCCCCCGCGGAGGCTCCTCTCCCCCATCGCCGGCCCCGCCCTCTCGTTCAGGGAGCGGTTCTTTTCCTGGTTCTCCTCTCCCTGCTTCTGGCAGTGCTTCCTCTGCTGCCGGGAGGTAAGGAGCTGCTCTTCTCGCTTCCTCCGGAAGGCATGCTGCCATGACGAGCCCGGATCTTCTCTCCCGGATTATGATAGGCCTTGCCTGCTATCTTACCTTCGTCGCCCTGGTCTACGGCAAGTCTTCCTTTTCGGATTTCCGGAAGCCTCTGCTTCTGCTTCTCTTCTGCGCCTCCGCCTGCATGGCTTCTCTGGTGTCCACCTGGTTCGGCTTCGTTATCTGGGTAGAGCTTTCCTCCCTCTGCCTCGCTGCCCTGGTGGCCTTTTCCGATACCGGAACGGCAAAAATATATTTTTACTCCCAGCTCGCCGGCGGAGCTCTGCTTCTTCTTGGAGCCGCGGCGATTTCAACTCCCGGGATTCCCGCTCCCCTGGGGCCGGTATCCGGAACATGGTATCCTCTTTTTCTCCTGGCCCTGGGTTTTAAAGCCGCCTTTCCGGGACTGCATTTCTGGCTTCCTCCCACCCACAGCCGGGCTTCCTCGGAGGTAAGCCTGCTCCTTTCGGGATATGCCGTGAAGATGGGAATTTACGGGCTCCTCCGGCTGGTGGACAAACCCTCTCCGGGGCTGCTCTGGATCGGCATAGCCATGGCGCTCTACGGGGTTTTTCAGGCCCTTATGCAGCACGATACCAAACGCCTCCTGGCATGCCATACCATGAGCCAGCTCGGATTCATGGTTACCGCCCTGGCCACGGGAACCCCCGAAGGCCGATACGCCGCCCTGTTTTATCTCGTCGCCCACGCCCTTTTCAAGGGGCTTCTCTTTCTGGTGGCGGGAAGCCTGGAGAAGCTCTACGGCACCCGGGACCTGAACCGCCTAGGAAATATCGCCATAAAAGAGCCCCTTCTTTGTGCCTTTTTTCTTCTGGGAGCGGCAGCCATTGCGGGATTTCCCGGCACCGCGGGATATGCCGGCAAGACCCTGGTGAAAAGCTCGCTCACTTTCCATACTGCGGCTCTCTGGAGCCTTCAGCTTGCGGGGCTCGGTACGGTGCTATATCTCTCTAAATTCGGAGGTTACGCTTTTTTTGAAGGCTTGCGAAAAGATTCCGAGGAAATTCCGAAGAAAAAAAATTCTCTGCCCCTCTCTTCCCTGGGAGCCATGGGGCTTGTAGCATGCCCTCTTCTCCTTCTCGGAGGAACACGAAAAAGCCTTTCCTTCTTTTTCGGGAATCTCCCCCTGCCCGACTTCTGGAGCCCTTACTCCCTGGGTACCGCCCTGCTTCCTGTAGCAGCTGGCCTCGCCCTTTTCAGCTTTTTCCCGAAGCTGTTTTTCCCTCGGCAAAGGCGTTTCCCGGATGTGGAAGATCTCCTCCCTTCAGGAAGAAAAACCCTGTTACCTCCTCTTGAGGCATTGCGCAAATTCCACTTAGGAAAAATCCGAATGTATTTTTTCCTCTATTTTTTCGTAGTTTTTTTCGCACTCGCTCTTTTTTCCTTATGAGAGATCATACTTTCCAAAACTTTTCCGATCCCTCGAATAAGAGCTCTCTTGTTTCCCGGAGGTTTTTCTCATGACGAGCCCGGATCTTCTCTCCCGGATTATGATAGGCCTTGCCTGCTATCTTACCTTCGTCGCCCTGGTCTACGGCAAGTCTTCCTTTTCGGATTTCCGGAAGCCTCTGCTTCTGCTTCTCTTCTGCGCCTCCGCCTGCATGGCTTCTCTGGTGTCCACCTGGTTCGGCTTCGTTATCTGGGTAGAGCTTTCCTCCCTCTGCCTCGCTGCCCTGGTGGCCTTTTCCGATACCGGAACGGCAAAAATATATTTTTACTCCCAGCTCGCCGGCGGAGCTCTGCTTCTTCTTGGAGCCGCGGCGATTTCAACTCCCGGGATTCCCGCTCCCCTGGGGCCGGTATCCGGAACATGGTATCCTCTTTTTCTCCTGGCCCTGGGTTTTAAAGCCGCCTTTCCGGGACTGCATTTCTGGCTTCCTCCCACCCACAGCCGGGCTTCCTCGGAGGTAAGCCTGCTCCTTTCGGGATATGCCGTGAAGATGGGAATTTACGGGCTCCTCCGGCTGGTGGACAAACCCTCTCCGGGGCTGCTCTGGATCGGCATAGCCATGGCGCTCTACGGGGTTTTTCAGGCCCTTATGCAGCACGATACCAAACGCCTCCTGGCATGCCATACCATGAGCCAGCTCGGATTCATGGTTACCGCCCTGGCCACGGGAACCCCCGAAGGCCGATACGCCGCCCTGTTTTATCTCGTCGCCCACGCCCTTTTCAAGGGGCTTCTCTTTCTGGTGGCGGGAAGCCTGGAGAAGCTCTACGGCACCCGGGACCTGAACCGCCTAGGAAATATCGCCATAAAAGAGCCCCTTCTTTGTGCCTTTTTTCTTCTGGGAGCGGCAGCCATTGCGGGATTTCCCGGCACCGCGGGATATGCCGGCAAGACGCTGGTGAAAAGCTCGCTCACTTTCCATACTGCGGCCCTCTGGAGCCTTCAGCTCGCGGGGCTCGGCACGGTGCTTTCCTTCTGCAAATTCGGGAGATACGCTTTTCTCGGTTTTCCCGGAAAAAAAGAAGAGGAGCTTCTGAAATCGATTCGGAAGCTTCCTCTTTCGGCTCTATTAGCCATGGCGTTTTTAGCTTTGCTTCTTCTGCTACTGGGCTTGGCTCCCTCAAAAATGCCCTTCTTCGGAATGCACTCCTCGGTAAACCTTCTGGATCTTCACTCCCTGGGAAGCGCTCTTCTTCCCGTGGTAATGGGATTGGGGCTTTTTCTCCGATTTCCCTATCTGTTCCGCCCCGGAAGCGGCCATTTTCCCGATGCGGAGGACTTGCTCGCTCCGGGAGCCAAAGCGTGCGGCTTTCCCCTGAGAGAGCTTCGGAAAGTTCACTCCGGAAAGATCCGGCGCTATCTCTTTCTTTTCGTTCTCACCCTGTTGGGAATTTTCTCCTTTCTCGGCCTCTAAGGCCGAAAAGGCCTCTTTCTATTGCCGTCGAAAGACGACCTCCCCGTCAATTACCGTAACGAGAGCCCGGGAAAGCGGCTCCAGGGGATCCCCGCTCCAGAGAACCAGGTCTCCCCGCTTCCCTTCTTCGAGAGAACCGATTTCGTGGGAAAGCCCGAGATGGGCCGCGGGATTCACCGTGAGAAGCTTGAACACCTCCGGGGCAGGCATACCACTCTGCCGGAGGAGCATGCCTTGAAGAAGAAGATATTCCAGAGGCACCACGGGGTGATCCGTGGTAAGAGAAAGAGGCACCCCCGCCTGCAGCATGGCAAGCAAATTCGTTACGTTCCGGTTCTTAAGCTCCAGCTTGGCCCGGGAGGTGATCACCGGACCGTAGGCCACGGGGATCTTCTGCTTCGCCAAGAGAGACGCAATGAGATGCCCTTCGGTACCATGCTCCAGGGTGCAGGAAATGCCGAACTCCCGGGCGATGCGCAGGGCGGTTACCATGTCGTCGCTTCGATGAGCGTGAATCCGAAGGGGCACTTCTCCCTTCAGCACCCGGAGAAGCGCTTCATATTTGAGATTTCTTTCCGGTTCTTCTCCCTTTTCCAGGGCCTTTTCCATTTTCACCCGGTAATTCCATGCTTCGGTAAAGGCCTCCCGCATGCAGGCCGCCACCGCCATACGAGTGGAAGGATATTTCTTGAGGGATTTATAGAGGTTTTTAGGATTTTCTCCGAAGGCAGCCTTCATTCCCGAGGGAGCCCGGCGAACCATGGAATCCGCCACGACTCCCGAGGTTTTTACCACCACCCCTTCGCCTCCCAACACGTTGGCACTCCCCGGAAGGATCTGGATGGTGGTAACTCCGGCACTCCGAGCATCCTCGAAAGCCTGGTCCATAGGATGGAAGGCATCCAACACCCGCAATTGGGGCGTAAGGGGATCCGTGGCCTCGTTGCCGCTGGATTCGCTTTCGGGATACCCCTCCTCCCACAGCCCCACGTGGGTATGAGGGTCGATAAGCCCGGGAGTGACCACCAGCCCCTTTCCGAAAAGCACCGTTTCGTCCCCCCGGGGCACGGCCTTTCCCACCTGAACAATCCGCCCGTCC
>ERZ795057.1841-NODE-1841-length-17409-cov-6.782471_pt1 | contig 17409 bp, 13 predicted proteins | sample MGYA00375141_ERZ795057 | MGnify/ENA primary metagenome ERZ795057 (study PRJEB30186, sample SAMN05720163) | activated sludge metagenome | isolation source: Anaerobic digester | place: Hong Kong | collected 2015-01-26 ... | reverse complement strand
GATGCAAAACCGGAATGACAAAACTACGTTACCCTCAAAATTATACTGCTACCCTATCCACTTAATAAATATGGCATGAAGTATTAATTCTTTTAACTATTAAAAGAAAAAATCTAAAAATGATGTTTTACTGGATAAACATGTTCACCCACAAAAAACGGTTGAGGTATTCTTCCATCGCTATGGCGCCTGCCCTGCCCTCATAATGGTTTAACGTATATTCTTCCGCGTGTGTCTGGTCCCTTGTTCCGGCAACACTGGAATCAGGCCCGCCCTGTAATAGATTATTATCAATAGAAGACGTGTCCTGCCGCAGCTGCTGATTTTCATATTTGGTCAAAATAATTTCAAATATCTCCTGAATGTCTTTACGCAACTGGTGATCAAGGCTGCATAACCGTTGAAAGATCGTCAGGTACTCGGCAGGAATATCAAGACTTCTCGAAACCGCATCATCAGTCAGAAAAAACTTCCAGAGTTCCATGCCCAGGGCTTTGCACACCCGGTCTATGGCGTCAAGGGGCGGAAAAGATGAATTCTCCCAGAAAGAGATATTGGGGCGGGAAATTCCTACTTTTGCAGCAAGTTCTTCCTGGCTTAAACCGGCATTTTTTCGTAATTGTTTAATTCTTTTTCCATACATGAGTTAATAATAAAAAAAAGGTAAAAATATTCAACAAAAATTCTCATTAATGTCAATAATTTTAGAAATATTATTGACATATGATAATATTTTAAACAATTTAATATTATAATGTTGAATAATTAAACATAATTAAAGGGAGGTTATCATGGCTTTAAACTGTTTAGTTGATTCGCGGGATGCCCGTTTTGTGCTTTTTGAGATGCTCGAAGTTGAAAAACTTGCGGCAAAAGACCAGCGGTTTGCTGATTTCGACAGGGCAACGTACGAAGAATTTTTAAGCCTTGCCGAAAGAATGGCCGTTGAAAAGATCTATCCCGCAGCTGCAGAGGGCGACCGGCTGGGATGTACTTTTGACGCGGCCTCAAAAAACGTGCTCATCCCACCATGCTACAGACCGGCCCTTGAGGCGTATCACGAATCCGGTTTCATCGGCATGTACGATGAGCCGGGGATCGGCGGCATGGGCCTTCCCTATGAAGTTGCCATGGGATGCTCGGAATTTTTTCTCGCGGCAAGCATCCCCATCCTCATGTACCCGGGATTGAGCCACGGTGCAATGAACCTGATAAAAATTTTCGGAAACGCTGAATTAAAGAATACGTATATCGATAAGATGTTGAGCGGGAAATGGGGCGGGACCATGTGTCTTACCGAAGCTGACGCCGGCTCGGATGTCGGCGCGCTTAAAAGCAGGGCGGTCCGCAATTCGGACGGGAGTTTTTCCATTACAGGCCAGAATATTTTCATTTCATCCGGCGACAACGATTATTATGAAAACATAGTCCATCTGAAGCTGGCCCGCATTGAAGGGGACCCGGCAGGTACGAAAGGCCTCTCGATTTTCGTGGTCCCCAAGTATTTGCCCACGCCTGACGGGGGTGTCGGGGAATTCAATGACGTCACCTGCGCGGGCATCGAGCATAAAATGGGGATAAAAGGGTCATCGACATGCACCCTCTCCTTTGGTGACAACGGAAAATGTAAGGGGTTTTTGCTTGGAGAAGAGCGCCACGGGATGAGAATAATGTTTCATATGATGAATGAAGAGCGTATCGGCGTTGGCCTTATGGGCCTTGCCATCTCCAGCAGCGCGTATATGCACGCGGTTACTTACGCGCGGAACAGGATCCAGGGCATTCATGTGACCCAGTTGTTAAACCCCGAAGCGAAAGCTGTCTCGATCAGCAATCATCCTGATGTGAAACGCATGCTCCTCTGGATGAAGTCATACGTTGAAGGGATGAGGGCCCTCTCCTATTATCTGGCGCACAATCAGACCCTCGAGGTCATTTTGACGGGAGAGGAGAAAAAGGAAGCGGTTGCGCTGGGGGAAATACTTCGTCCCATTCTGAAAGCGGGGAACACCGACTCATCCGTCCTTGTCGCATCTGAAGCGGTCCAGGTTTATGGAGGATACGGGTATTGTTCCGATTATCCTGTGGAACGCCTGATGAGAGACTCAAAAATTACCGCAATTTATGAAGGCACCAACGGAATACAGGCGATGGACCTGGCCATGAGAAAGATACTCATGAACAGGGAGCAGTATAATTATTCGATTTTACGAAAACGGATAAATAAAACAATAACAGAGGCGAGGGGCATTGTTGATGATCAATACATCGCTCCTGTTGAAAAGGGGCTGGAATCACTTGACCGGGTCATTGAAATGATGAAAAAACAGATGGGCGAGGGGAAATTCCTGCATCTTTTCATGAATGCAGTGCCTCTTGAAAAAGCAATGTTCATGATTATACTTGCCTGGATGCATCTGTGGGCAATGACAATTGCCATACCTGAAATGAAAAAGATTATCGGTAACAGGAGCGCTCAGGATAGAGAAATCCTGCTTCAGGAAAACAGGGAAGCAGCTTTCTATTCGGGAAGGGTCCTGTCGGGGCAGTTCTTTATCGGTACGGAGTTTCCGCAGTATTCTGGAAAAATTGACTCGCTCCTTGCGGGCGAAACCGCATCTATTAAAGCGTCTGACCCGATTTTTACCGGTGCCCTGTAAACCGGTAAAGCACCGTGCCGATACACCAAAGGCGCGGCGCTTGTTTTATACATTAAAAAGGGGCTGTCCCAAAAAACGTTCGTCGAGTGAATTTCGTAAAGTGGATACAGTATTCCCGCTCATTTCGATACGATTTTGATGTTTTCACCATCAAAATCACTCAATGAGCATTACGAAATTAGTATCGAGACGACTTTTAGGACAGCCCCTTATTTCGGGGCGACTGGATTTGAACCAGCGACCACATGACCCCCAGTCATGTGCGCTACCTGACTGCGCCACGCCCCGTGTTCCAAAAATGTTGTAACAAAATAGGCACCGTGCCGGTTACTGTCAAGCTTTTTCGGCGTTTTCGGGCAATTAAAAAGCCCGAATTGCCCGAACGCAATGTTCTGCGTACTTACTGCTGTAGTCTTGCCATCCATCATCGAAACTTTGAGTGAGCGCCTGATCATCAGAATATGTTGAACCCCTTTCGGAGGATGTCCAGTAATAATCCTCATAAAAATTACCCACACCGTTATTTCCGCCTGATCCATTATTAACCAGATTATCCCAGATTGCATCTAGTTCAGCTTCGGATGGAAGAAACCAGTCATTATAAGTTTGACCGTTATTAACAACACTATAGTCTGAACACTCTTTTGCTGCCACAGTGCCATTATTATCAGAAGTAAAAAAACATGAAGGGTTTGTAAAGATAATGTTGGTACTGAAATTGTTAGTATAATAATCTGGGTTAAGGCCATCATGAAATTCTACAATTGCTGTAGTGTTGGTTTTGCCAGTGCCGATAGCAGTATCTGTTTCTATTTCGTAACCATAACCGCCCCATTGCTTGGCATTCCCGCTATCAATATCTTCAAGGGCGGTTTCAAGGTATTTCCATCCCTCAGTTGCTGCATTAGCGTTAATATAAAATATTTTGCCACCGGCTGGTCCATAATCCCCGATACTGTATTCCTGTACTGTTACAGTTACTTCGTAAGCCTGTGTGCTTCCATCTTCTGCCTGTACGGTGTAAGTCTGTGGTTCACTGAAATCATTGGCAATATCGGAAGCGGGTGCAATACTTTCTCCAGTATGTGTTATTGTCGGAACCAGAGATGTGGTTTCACCCCACACTGTGATTGTAATTGAATGTGAAGTTTCATTTATTATTCCTTTTGCAGCCGGTGTAGTGAAACTGAAAGCGGTAATCGCTTTAATGAACTTAATGTTTGTGTATCGCTGCTTTTATTATTGCTGTCATCGTCACAGGCATTGAATAGTAGTGACATGAAAAGTATTATTACAACAATTTTTGATGTGTTCTTCATAAATTACTCCTGATTCAGAAATTGAATTTTAGTGTCTTTTTATAAAATAGTTTCTCATATTGTCAACTTTTTATAATATTTTTATAAACAATTGAACTAATTACCGGCACGACAATAAGTGTCAAAGCAGTTGAAAAGAATAAACCGCTGATTACTGTCAATGACAGTGGTCGCCATAAATTACTTCCATCTCCACTTTTCAATAACATTGGCGTAAGTCCGCATATTGTTGTTATTGTCGTTATTAAGACCGGTCTGAACCGTTTAAGGCAGATTTTTATAATATTCTCTTTAAGATTATCTTCTGAAAGCATCCCGAAATTATAGGATCTGTTGATTTCATGAACCAGGATAATCCCGTTGTTGACCACTATTCCAGCGAGAATAATCAGGCCAATGTAAACTGAAATATTCATTGAGAATTGGGTTATAAAGAGAGTTATTATTACTCCGATAAGAGCAAGGGGAATCGTTGTCATGATGACAAAGGGCAGTTTGAAGGATTCATAAAGTGATGCCAGGATCATATATACCAGCAGGATTGCTACAATAACCGAGAAGGTCAATGTCTTATTATCTTCATTCATTTTTTTAAAATTTTCATCAAATTCATAAGTGAAATAATGAATAAAAATGGTCTGTATGATTGTATCATATTTTCACCAATAGCTGATTATTATGTTGAATACGAAGATATCATGATTTATGGCGAAACCCTGACGATTGCGAGAATTGTGTTTATCAGTCCACTTAAAAGTGAAACCTATTATACTATGAGCGTTACTCCATCAATCACTGATGAAGAGGACAATCCTCTAGATAAAAAATATGTATATCATTTTTTAACTAACGGACCCAATTCAATTGCTCCGACTGTTGTATCAATAACTGATCCACTCAATCCTGGGGGGTGGGCACTGGGAAATATCGAGATGCTTACCTATGATGAGCCAACCGGAACAGATGAACAACCCTCCTACAGAAATATTTCAATAGAATTTTCTAATAGTATAGTGCCTTCAACATTTTCAATTGATATTCAAAGAACAATCGGGCAGGGCGGAGATGGGGCATTACCACAAGTCATCAACTATAACTGGCTCGGGGGAGAGGAATTCAGAATTTTTTCATTTGATATTTATGATGTATTAGTAGGTTGTGTTTATGAAATATCAATCAAGGGTGGTGCATCCGGACTCAGAGATGCCAACGGGAATATGATGGCAGAAGATTTTATACAATATATAGAATTTTGATCACTAGGTTTATCAAGTATCTATTAGCGATCTGTTTCACTGTCACTTACTCATATGCTTTTTGAATAATTAAATTGAGGTATTTTGACCTGGATAGTGCTTTCGCATTTTCAATAATATGCTCAAAATCACTTTCATGTTCTATTATAACATCTTCCTCAACTATTTCCAAGGGGTACTGGTCAGCGTAGTTTCGCCGGTTACTGTCAAGCTTTTTCGGCCTTTTCGGGCAATTTTGGGAGTATTACCAGTCCGTGCTGTGTGTTTCGGAAATACCGTAGATATTGGAAAAGTTTATTTTCTTCCGCCCGTCGCGATAAACTCCCGAGACCCTGCCGAAATACTGGCTGAAGCTCGAGCGGATCAGGAGCATATTGATGTTCTCTTCGCGGAGAAATTCCGGCGAGTGGGCAGGTTTGAAAACAAGTTCAAGCTTTTTATCGGGACGTCCCCTTTCATCAACCGTATACAGTGACCACTCCTGGTGAGGGTCGTTTTTCTTGAATGAATAGGCGATGTTGTTATAAAAGTAATACCTCTTTTTGCCGATCCACAGGCCGTTCTCTGAGTAGAGGGGATAATTATTGTTTGTGGCGAAATTTCCGCCAATGAAATCTCCCGAGCTTTTATCCCTGCCTGAAAAGGCTGTCCAGAACCACTCGGTATGGCGGTGCATGAAGCCGGCTGAAAAATCATAGATCAGGAAGGTCTCTTCAGGTTTTACCCTGATTTCCGACCCCTTATAGGCAACTGAAAGGCTGCGGGTCAGAGCACGGGGGCACTTTTCGGTAAAGCCCCAGTTTGAAAGGCCGGCACTGTCCGCAACTCTCAGCGGCAGGTGTTTTTTCATGTCATAATCGAACTGCCCGTTGATGGTTAATGTGTCTGAAAACCGGGCATTGACTTCAAGAAGAGATTTGCGGGCATGTTTCGATATGGCAAGGGACGCGTTTTTTTTGCTGAACGATATGTTGTAATTGTCCGGCTGGTATGCGCTGTAGAGGGACGATGGCCCGAAAACCGTCGGGGTGATGTTCTTATACTCAAAAAGCATCCCCTTTTTTAAGTCGATAATATAGGCGAATACATTGTCCGCGAAACCCAGACTTACCGCCGCGAGTCCGATAAGGTGTTCGCCGGTAATGATGCCCAGGTAGTTGAATATGTGAAATCTGAACCGCCTTCGTATTCCCGTAATTGTTTTTCCCGCGGCGTTGTGCAGCCGGTAATCTTCACAGTTAAAATTCAGTGGCTCCCCTTCGAGATAGCCTGCTTCAATACTGTTGTCCGGCCTTATGATTTTTATTGTCATATTCACCCTCCGGTTGACAGTTAAAATAATTATAAGCATAAATTCGAAGATTGTCAAAGGGTTTCCGTTAATGATTTGTTAGAATAATGTTTTTAAGCGTCTGAATACGATCAGGCATGGGGGATGATTACCTCTTTAACAATATAATCAAAAGATAAATTAAGCTTTCGTCGAATAATATCCGCAATTTTATTTTTCACTCGTATTAATTCTTGACAAAAAGACCGTCCGGTATGACTTTTTTAGTAAATCTGGTTTGTTAGACAATCATCTATTACAAAAAGAATTAAAATATGTATCGCCTGTAATGATCATTACAGGTATCCGGAGGTTGCAGTGATGATACGTTTTAAGAATTACGTGGGGATTATCATTGTCTGTTTATGTGTCGCGGTCTTTTCATGTGATGACGAGAGTGGGGTTTCAGGGGGGGATGATTCTGTTCAGCCAGATGCCACGGTCACGAGCGATACCCTGGCAAAGGGGACTGATGAACAAACAGTCGCTGAGTCTGAAGAGGACGCCGGGGATGATATCAGTGCTGCTGCATTGCTCAGTGAGGATGAAGTTTCCTCGGTTAAAGATTCCATCTGGACCGTGGTGGACAATATTCCTGACGCGGAAAACGCCTTTTTTACTGACACCGGACGGCTTTTCGTGACTGGCGGCAATTCGTTGTTTGAAATCATCGATGGGTATTCGGCGGTAAGAGTACTGCATGACGCGTATGGTATTTTTGGCGGAATAGCGCAATCGGGAAAATGGCTGTATGTGATTTATCACCGGGTTAACCTGTCCCTTGGGTCGATTGATTTATGTTCAGCAATCAAGTCTGGCAACTATTCTGTTCTGTTCGGGACCCTTTCTGACGGTTTAATGAAAAAATCCCTGTACCGTGCCGATCTATCAGCGGCCTCAGACCCCGAGGACCTCGTATTCGAAGAAGTGCATGAGTTTGAAAACATGTTTCTCCCGAACGGCCTGGCTGCTGACAGCGAAGGAAGTCTCTATGTAACTGACTATACGATCCTCCCGTGCGGGCAGATCGTAAAACTGGTCATCAGTGATGATGAAACTCCGGTTATTACCCAGGAAACCTGGCTCTCGTATAAAACCGGGGCCTGCGCCCCGAATGGAATAGTAATCCGTGATGATGTTGTTTATTACACTGATTTTCTGGTTACCGGGTATAAGCAGGCGCGGGTGAAAAAGGTCGCTATTGAAAACGGCGCTGCTGCCGGAAAACCGGAGATTATTTATTCCGCTTTCGGGATGTTTGATGATCTGGATGTGAGCACTTACCGGGGAGACCCGGTTGTTGCCATAGCGAACTATATGGGAAATTCAATAATACTTTTCAATGAAACGACAGAGGAAGCTTCTAAGCTGGGATACGGCAAATTCATCTGCCCCTCGTCAGTGCATTTCGGTTCAGGGGACCTTTTTGATTCCAATGAATTGATCGTTACTGAAAAGGGGATCATGTACGAGACCTATTCATCAATAGGCAATAAAGTCAAGTGCATGAGCATTCCTGAATAGTATTGCTAAAAAATATTGCTGTCACCGTTAAACCGGGAGTTGCTTTCTCCCGGTACGGTAGCAGTTGGAAATCTTCTATGTTGCCTGGTTTATCACATCATTCATCTGATGTGACTTCTCTTTCATGAGCGCGCTGAGATCAAGAATTCTGTTGTTCGCGTTCGATATTTCCCTGGCCATTTCGGCAATCCTGTCTATAGTGGTGATGGCATCACCAATCGCCTGGTTTTGCCTGCTTGTGGCGCTTTCTATGTCTTTTGCAAGTTCATTCATCACGCCCGCCTGAGTTGCGATTCTGTTGATCGCGGAGTCCTGTTCAAAAACAAGATTTTTCACTTCTGTGGTGTTGGTGATAATCGTGTCTATGATTCCGAAGGACAGCTCGAGCTGCTTTTTTGTGTTGTTCATTAAACTGGTTCCTTGCCCGATGTCGCTGATTATTGATGAAACCTGTCCGGATATCTGCTTTGAATTGTCCGAGGTAGCCAGGGCGAGTTTCCCGATCTCGTCAGCGACGACTGCAAAACCGCGCCCGTGCTCGCCGGCGCGGGCAGCTTCAATCGCGGCGTTGAGGGACAGGAGGTTGATCCTGTCGGTTATATCGTCTATAATGGTCATGAACCGGTCAATGGATTCTCCGCCTTTATTGATAAGGCTCATTTTATCGATAAGGTCCTTCAGGGTATTTTCAGTCTGATTGTTTGATTCCAACACATGCGAAATGCTTTCCGAGACGGCCTGGCTTGCTCTGGTTATTGATTCCTGCGATTTTTGAATCCCTGAAGAGAGTTCACGGGTCTTGCTTCCTTCTTCGCGCTGACTGACAATTGATGCATACAGGCGTTCATATTCTTTTTTCAGCGCGTTAAAACCCGCGGCCATTTCAGTGCTGGTTTTTTCCTGTTCACCTGACATCTGCGAGAACTTATCGCTGATCGATGCGAGGTCATCAGTAACGGTAAGCATATTGTCCGACATGTCTTTGACTGTTGTGACGACCTGCTCCAGGAAAACGGCCCGTTCTTTGGCAACTGATTCTTTTTCACCCAGGTCTTTATTGAGCCTGAGCACCTGCCGGCGCATGACATTGATGTTTTCCGCCAGGGCTCCTGAAAGAAGAATCGCGGTAGCCGATGAACCGATCTGAATGCTCCAGTTTGTCAGAAAGTTGGAAGGGAGCGCCCCGAATGTTTTCAGTGTGTACAGAATTATTCCCACCATCATGAATACCCAGCTGAAGAGGAAAAATCTTGCGTCGCGCGAACCGCGGATCACGAGAATCACTGATAAAATTATCATCGTGGCCGAGCCGATCAGGGCGATGGCGGTCGCCCCCTTTATACCGATCTTGTAAGGTCCTATGAGGGAAACCAGGCTCCAGACGGCGCCGGGTCCGGTAATCAGGGCAAGAGAGATCTTGTCGGCAACAGGGTATTTTTCTTTTGTCTGGAGGAAGGTACGGAGCATCATCCCGCATCCTACAGTGACAAGAGAGATAAAAAGCGGCAGGCATTTATTGCCCCACCAGGGCAACCCGGGCCAGAGGTGCTGAAAGGCGAACCCGTTGAGCGTGAACTGGAAGAGTATCCAGGACGAAATATAAAACACGTAAAAGAAATAACTTCCATTGCGCGTCAGGAAAAAAATCATCAGGTTGTAGATGAGCATTACAACCATGATCCCGTAATACGCCCAGAAAGCCGGGAGCTCCTGTTTCAATTTATTGATATATGCCTCAATAGATAACAGGTTCAGTGCGAAGTTGACTGAGCTTGTTGTCTGTACACGCAGGTAATAGGGAAGGGTATTATCCGATGTCTTGAGCTTAAACATGATTTTCCGGTCATCTATTTCACGGGTAGAAAAATTAAGGAGATCACCTGTTTTATTGACCCGGTATGAGCCGTCCTCATTGGGAGAGTAGAGGTCAACATAGTCAAGCATGGGATAGTCGATTTCAAGATAGATGTCATGATTTTTGACGTCTTCATTTTTAATGGCAAATCGAAACCAGTAAACCGACGAGGTAAACCCGAAATTGACTGAACTTGTTGATGTTTTATTCCAGCTGGTTGAATTTTTGGCTTCTCCAAGAGAGAGAGTTCCGTTCTTGTCCTCCAGGTATTCAGCCTGTTGAAAAACCGGGTAACTGACAAAATTTTTTGTGATTCCGATTGGTTCAGCACTGAAAGCCTTTAGAGGGAGAAGTACCAGTAATGTTAGAAAAACATACTTATGCATTGAGATATCTTCTCCTGTGTTTTTTTCAAACGATCATATATATTTTTATTCTTTTGTCGACAATAAATTTTAACCACTGGTAATCTTTATCATATAAACCAGAAGAATAATTCAGGGTTTTTATCTATGGATCAATAAAATCATTGCGAAAAATTTTAGCGTGTGCTCTTATTGACTCTATAGTACATTCTTGATGAAACAGTTTATTGACATAGTAAAGGCTGCCTGGATTATTTTATGGGCAACAATTTGTACTCTGCTTCTGTTCATCCCCATGATTACGGCCGCTCTGTTAAGCAGGACCGGAAACCTCGCCTTTTCAATATCGCGTATCTGGGCCTGGACCATGCTGAAGGTTACTTTTGTCAGGTGTTCAATTGCGGGAAAGGAAAACATCAAGAAGGGAACATCCTACATAATAATCTCAAACCACCAGTCTCATTTTGACATTCTCGCCATAGTGACCACCCTGGGTATACAGTTTCGATGGATCATTAAAAAAGAAATTTTAAAGGTGCCTCTTTTCGGGCATGCCCTTTATGCTTCACGCAATATTTTCATTGACCGCTCAAACAGTGAAAAGGCCCGAGAGAGCATCAACAGGGGAGTTGACCGTATTTCCCCGGGGACCAGTATCATCTTTTTTGCCGAAGGTACGCGTTCCCCTGACGGTAATCTCAGGGCCTTTAAGAAGGGCGGCTTTGTTATTGCACTTGAACGGGGATATCCGATCCTTCCGGTTACCGTAAACGGCAGCAGAAGGATACTGCCCAAGGGAAAAATTGCCTTTACTCCGGGCAGGATTGAGGTCGCGGTCGGGGAGCCGATAACCATGGTCGGGTACAGTCCTGCGTCAATGGAACAGTTGATTGAAAAGACCCGGGGATCCATCGCGTCGAAACTTATGACAGATTCATTATAAGACGTATTAATAATTGTATCGCGGTCGCGAATGGGATCTGTCTCATGATTGTTGTCTATTTGGCATATATTTGCGTATTGTGCATTTTTATAGAGTATAATGCGCCAAAAATAATGAAATCTACATATTATCATTGACGATGAAGCCAGTGCGCTAAAAATATTTTTAATTATTTTTTTCCTGCCTTACGGGAGGTTGTATGAACATTTTGATTATGCTTTTTGTCTCCATGGTTCTGCTCTATCTTGGTTACCGTTATTACGCGCGTTTCGTTGAAAAAAGTTTTGATATCGATGGCACGCACACGACCCCTGCAGTCGAAATTAATGACGGTGTTGACTATGTGCCCACGAAAAAATTCGTGCTGTTCGGGCACCACTTCGCTTCCATAGCCGGTGGCGGGCCAATTATCGGCCCTACGGTGGCGCTTATTTTCGGTTTTTTGCCGGTGTGGCTCTGGATCGTTATCGGCACGGTTTTCGTCGGCGTGGTGCATGACTTTTCAGCACTTGCGGCATCTATTCGTGAAAAAGGGCGCTCAGTGGCTGAAATTGCGGAAAGCACGTTCGGTAGAACGGGTTTTTTGCTTTTTATCGGGTTCACCATCATCATGCTTCTCATGGTGACTTCGGTCTTCCTGACTCTGACGACCACGGCCCTGTCCTCAAAATACCCGCTCGAATTTTTCGGTTCAGCCATAGGTGGTATTCAAACTATTGAGGAAAACGGGATCAAGTACGCTGTCATCGGCGGTATCGCTTCCACTTCGGTCATCATAATTACGGCTTGTGCTCCCATTCTGGGTTATCTGCTGTATAAACGCAATATCCCGATTTCGGTCGCGTCAATTCTTGCGGTTGGCATATGTTTAGTTTCGATCAGGATCGGGTTTGATAATCCCATTAAAATAGACCCCTTTTACTGGATGATCATCCTTTCTATATATACCATTTTCGCAGCCGGCGTACCGGTCTGGATCGTGCTGCAGCCCCGTGATTTCACCAACTCGTTTCTGCTGTATGGCGGTATCCTGGCGATGCTGGCTTCAACCGTGGTGCTGGGTTTTAGTGGCACCACCATCGATGCGCCGAGCCTGAACCTTGTTGACGGCAGGGCGCACCTGGGATATCTCTGGCCGATCCTTTTTATCACGGTTGCATGCGGCGCCTGCAGCGGCTTCCATTCACTTGTTGCCGGCGGGACCAGCGCGAAACAGATAGCCGGTGAGCGGCCCGACGCGAAAATAATCGGAGCGGGCGGTATGACCCTTGAAGCTGTTTTCGCGATATGCGTTGTGATCGCAGTGGGCGCGGGCCTCTCTTACGGCGAGTTCAAAAATATCGTGTTCCCTGCTGTCCAGGGTGTGAAATCAAACCCGATACTCGCGTTTGCCCTTGGGATCGGCGGATTGATGGAAAAGGCCTTTGCTCTTCCGAAGGTGTACGGCACGGTCTTCGGCATCCTTATGGTTGAGGGATTCGTGGTGACCACGCTTGACACCGCGGTGCGCCTGAACCGTTACCTGTTCGAAGAACTCTGGCGACGCATCTTCAAGAACGTCCCGCGCTTCATGAACACGTATGTTTTTAATTCATTTCTTTGCGTGGGCCTGATGTTCATCCTCGCCTATTACAACGCCTTTAAACAGCTGTGGGCGCTTTTCGGGTCAGCCAACCAGCTTCTCGCCGGCCTGACCCTGATCACGGTAAGCGTGTGGCTTACGAAAAAAGGGAAAAAGTCGCTCTTCGCGATGATCCCGGGCCTGTTCATGTTTATTACCACGGTCGCTTCTCTTGGGGTGATCCTGTTCAACGATTACCTGCCCAGGAAAAATTACATGCTCGCCGCGGGCGACATCGTGCTCCTCGCGCTTTCACTCGGTGTGGTGATACTGGTGATAAAAAATATCCGGAAGAAACCGGTACAGGCCTACTGATAATCCGGACCATTTCACGGGCCGCGTTATTGCACAACGCGGCCCGAATTGTTTTTGGCCAGGGAAAATCTCCGCAGTTATACTGCGCATAACACGGTGCGGGCCTGCACTTGGGGAGGGCTGATATGAGATTGAAATACAAGACCCTGCTGTCAAAGTTTACATTCATCATCATGATCGCGACCATCGCGGTGATCCTTGTCTGGTTTTTCGGCTTTATTCTGACAGTGACTTTTAACCTCACTGTTTTTAATAATAAAACCTCAAGCTTTTTATTCTCCCTGCTCGCCGGGGCTTTTGTCCTGGTTGCCTGTTCGGCGATTTTAAACATAAGCCTTAACATCGGGATTATCGCTGACAGTAAATTACGCGAACTTTCTGTTGATGAAATAACCGTGAACAGAAAAAAAATCGTCCTTGCGTTTGCTTCGATTGTTTTTTTTATTTCATTGGTTCTGTTCGGCGGTGATTATTTGTCCCGCAGGCAGGTGCGGCAAAAATTGCTGGATGAGAGCAATGATATTATCAACCGGTATAAAAGCTCGATTGCATCAATAACCGGTTCACTGCGTTCGCACCGGGAGTCTGAAATACCCAATATCCTGAAATTCCTGTCCAACCTGAAAGAGGAATTCCCTACAGTGATCCTGGTCACTACCGGAAGTTACCATGGAGAGATCGCATACCTCGAGATCACGCCCTGGACGGCACCGGGAAATTTTAATAAACCATATTATGATTATTCATTTTATAAATGCAATAGAGACGATTGCTCCTATCTTGATAAAGTGTTCGCCGACGGTTTTTCGGAACATCACCTGTGGAACAGGGATGATGAGTATAAGCTGTATGTGTCTTTTATCAGTAAGGATGTTAAATTTGTCCTCATCTTCAGCAAATACGACCGGTACGGTAAAATAGGTTCCTGAGTGTTTTCCCGCAGTTTACGTGAATTGTATGCTCCCGCAGCGGGGAGGGGAGCTTGATCCGGGCAGCAGTATAATTTTGAGGGTAACGCGGTTTTGTCATTCCGGTTTTGCATCTTCCGAGTTTGCAAATACCGGAATCTCATGCGATAAATTTATGAATATTTTCTATGAGATCCCGGTATTACCTTCGGTAAACCGGGATGACAACAAAAGGTGTTATGAAACGGTTGCCCCCCAAAATAATTTGCTACCGCTTGATCCTGTATTCCTTTCCTGAAAAATCTATTGACATTGCTCTATTACAGTCATAATTTTATAAATTTTGCATATGAGGTCGTTATATGAATGACAAGAGGCATGTCTCCTATTCCGCGATATCAATCCTGTCCATGGCCCTGTACATCACGGGCCTGATAACATCAACGCTGATGTTCAACGATTTTAAGAACAGCCTTATACAACTGGGAGTCACGCTGGGGTTGTACCTGGTTTTTGTCCTGGTATTGATGACGGTGAAACGCCTGGTAACGACCCGCTGGGGTTCCTTCAGGGATGGTGCCGTTATCAGTCTCCTCTGGGGCTCGGCGTTCTTTCTTTTGACATCATTTCATCAGAATTCCACGGTCACCGATATCCTCCTGGTGATAACCGGGCTGGGAGCTGTTCTTGTCTTTATTTTCCAGGAACGCCTTTTTTCGTTCGGGAAATCACCGCTTAATATAATGGAAAAAATAAAATCAGCGCCTGCCGGCGCGGCATCGTTCGGACGACTGGTCTCCGGCAGGGCACTCTGGCTTGCGGCTAAAATAAAGGGGCTGTATCCGCGCCTTGTTCCGCTGGTGCGGAAACTTAAAGAGAGCAAAAAATCCAGGCCGGCAGTGATCGGTGCCGCGGGATTGCTGGCCCTTATCGTGGTTTATTCTGTTGTCATGTATTTTTTCAGGGTAGATGTGGAATCGTACGGGCCAACGGGGGAGGTGGGGCAGAAGACGACCCTGAGGGTGACCTTTGAGGAGGATGTTTCGGTGTCTCCCGATTTTGTCGACATCGCGCTTGAGGGCCAGAAGGAACAGGCCGGAGACCTGGTGCAGATAAAATCCGGCGCTGAGCTTTTTTCAATTGATCCCCCCATACCGGGTTCATACCGGCTCGAAAACAAACGCACCGTTATTCTGGTCCCTGACAGCGAGCTGAAGCCGTCAACCGGGTATTCGGTTTCGTTAAATACCGCGCACCTTAAAGCGGAGAAGCCGATGATCGAGGGCGTGTCATTTTCATTTTATACTCCCGACTTCAGGGTGACAGGCGCAAACTTTTTTTATAACTACGACCTAGTAAAAAACATCGAGAAGGAAGTGATCTGCGAGATCAACTTTAATTATCCGGTTGACATGGCTGAGCTTTCCAAAAGGATCAGGCTTGCCGTTGACGGAGACCGCATTGATTTTACGATTGAACCCTCAAATGTTCCTTCACGTTATTACATAAAATCATCGAAAATCGCGCGAAAAGACCGTAACAGCGAAATAAAGATCTCCGTTTTCGATGACCTGGTCTGTATCGGCGGGACTGAGCCCCTTGAGCGTTCATTTGAAAAAACAACAACCCTACCCGAAACCGAGAAGCTCCAGGTGCTGCGCGCCGAGGCATTCCCGGTGGAGTCGAACACGTATGTCGCCGTCCTCTTCAACCGTCCGGTTTCAGATTCCCAGATCAAGCAGTATGTCAGGATAACGTCTCCCTCAGGGCAGGCCCTTCCTTTTACCGTTGATACCGAGTACTGCTACGCAATCCTTCAGTCGGATTTCAAACCAAACCAGGAATACGCAGTCTCAATAGGAGAGGGAATAAGGTCCAAAACAGGGGAGGTACTGCAAAAGGACTTTACCAGTTCGATTCTTATCGAAGACCTCCCTCCGTCGGTGAAGTTCGCTTCCCACGGGAAACTGTTGCCGCTCTCCGGGAACCTGGACATCGAGTTTCATACGCTCAATCTTGATAAATTCAATGTTCAGATCAACAAGATCTACCGCAACAACCTGGTCTATTTTCTCAAGAACACCAACTCAAGCGAGTACGGACGCAGTGTTCTTTATAAAACATATGAGGTCACCGGGGGTGAGCTGAACCAGCTGGTACCTCATTTCATCAACCTGAGGCAGTTGCATTCAATGGAATACAGGGGGCTCTTCAGCATCCGGCTTTCGGAGGTGAGTGACCAGTGGAACTACGACGAACAGTACATTCTGTGCACCGACCTGGGCATGATCGCGAAAACGGACGGCCCTGACCTGAAGGTGTATGTCTATTCGATAAAGGGCCTGCAGCCGGTCTCCGGTGTGCGCTTAAAACTTTTAAGCTATGACAACCAGGTCATGCTTGAGGGTGTTACGGGTTATGACGGGGTCGTGGAGTTTGAAAGCTGGAAACACAACCGCAATAATTTTTATCCCTTTGTCATTACCGCCGAAAAGGACGAGGACTTTTCCTTCATGCAGTTGTCCGAGTCCGAGATCAATACGTCACGTTTCAACACTTCCGGCGAATACAACGCTGAAAAGGGCCTCAAGGCGTTCCTGACGCCGGAACGGGGCGTGTACCGGCCCGGAGAAAAAGTTTATGTGACCGCGATTGTGCGCAGCCACAATCTTTCGGCCCCGCCCGCGATAGACGCGATCCTCGCGATAACCGACCCCCGGGGCGAGGGTTTTGCCGAAATGAAGAGCACGGTCCCTTCCCACGGCATGCTCAGTTACGAGATTGATCTCCCCTCATATGCGCCCACCGGCGAGTACCGCGCCGAACTCCGCTTTGGAAGAAGCGTGACCATGGGATCAACGTCCTTCAAGGTCGAGGACTTTATCCCGGATAAAATCAAGGCCGAAATCATAACCCCGGAAAAGGCGGTTGACCCGGGCAGGCCCGTGGCCTTTACGGTCAAAGGGACCCAGCTTTTCGGCCCGCCCGCCGCTGGGAACCGGGTAAAGACACGGGTAAGCTTTGTATCGCGGACCTTCTCCCACGCGTCGTTTGCGGGATACAGCTTCCTTGACAATGAGAAAGATTACAACACCGAGTTTTTCGACCTCGGTGAAGACCGGCTCGACGACAAGGGGCAGAAGCAGTATACCGTCGACATCCCCTCGACCATGTCTCCCCCGTCCGCGCTCACGGCGCGGGTGTACACTGAAGTTTATGACAGCGGCGGAAGGCCGGTCAGCGCGGTCAGAAGCATCCCCGTCAATTATTATGACCTGTACCTGGGACTTAAAGTCGAAGGCAATGATGTGTA
>ERZ795057.1840-NODE-1840-length-17414-cov-5.030589_pt1 | contig 17414 bp, 12 predicted proteins | sample MGYA00375141_ERZ795057 | MGnify/ENA primary metagenome ERZ795057 (study PRJEB30186, sample SAMN05720163) | activated sludge metagenome | isolation source: Anaerobic digester | place: Hong Kong | collected 2015-01-26 ... | reverse complement strand
GCGGCCCTTCTTTTTTAGGTAGTTGGCCAGTTTGCCGCTGAAGGTGGTCTTACCCGAGCCCTGCAGGCCGCTCATCAGGATCACTGGCGGGTTGCCGGAGAGGTCGATCCCCTCGTTGCGGCCGCCCATCAGAGTCGCGAGTTCGTCGTGGGTGATCTTCACCAGCAGCTGCTGGGGGCTCACCGCATTGATCACGTTCTGGCCCAAGGCCTTCTCCTTCACGGTCTCCGTGAAGGTCTTGGCCGTCTTGAAGTTGACGTCGGCGTCCAGCAGCGCGCGGCGGATCTCCTTCATGGTCTCGGCCACGTTGACCTCTGAGATCTGGCCCTGGCCCTTGAGGACCTTGAAGGCCCGTTCCAGCTTGTCACTGAGATTCTCGAACATGGTTCGTTGCGCTTTCTGCTGTTGGCCTGCAAAAGTAGGACCCGGCAAGGGGCTCGTCGTCCATTTGGGCCTTTCCGACGAGCCGCGAGTGGGTGTCGCATCCGGACCGAGGCTGTCCGTCGAGTCCACGTAACTCCGGGGCCTTCTTCAGGGTAGAAGGGTCTGTCCCACCTGCAAGGACACCCCGTTCGCACATGATCAGGACGCTACTCGCATTCATCCTGACGCTCGTCCTTCTGCCACTGAGCGCCACCCACCTCAGCGGCGGTGAGATCTATTATGAATGCCTCGGGAACGACCAGTACGCCATCACCCTGATCATCTACAGGGATTGCGCAGGGGTGCAGCTGGACCCTTCGTTCGATGTGGACCTCCAGAGCCCCTGTGATACGTTCCAGGTGCAGGTGAACACGCCGTCCGGAGTGGAACTGTCGCAATTGTGCGACCTGCAGTTGCCGAACAGCACCTGCAACGGTGGCACGCTGCCAGGTATTCAGCAGTACACCTACAGTACGGTGGTCACCCTTCCCCCGTGCTCGAGCTGGACGATCAGTTGGTCCCTGAGCAACCGCAACGGTGCCGTGGCCAACCTGATGAACCCGAACAATCAGCAGATGTTCATCCAGGCGACCCTGGACAACACGGTGGACGCCTGCGATGACTCCCCGCAGTTCACGGCCACGGCCACCCCCTACGTCTGCCTGAACTATCCGGTCACCTACAGCCTGGGGGCCTTCGATGCGGAGGGCGATTCCCTGACCTATACCCTGATCAATGCGATGGGACAGGGAGGGTCCCAGCTTGCCTACGTGAACCCTTACAGTGCCACGCAGCCCATCGGGGCCACCTCGTTGGACCCGCAGACCGGCCTGTTGAGCTTCACCCCCACCCAACCTGGCAATTGGGTGGTGGTGGTGCAGGTGAACGAATACGATACCCTGGGCAACCTGATCGGCACGGTGATGCGCGACATGCAGTTCGTGGCCTATCCGTGCAGCAACGTGCCTCCCGATGCCTCCACCGGTACGATCACCAACCCGAGCGGCACGGCCACGGTGCTGGGGTCGAACGCGATCCAGGTCTGTGAAAGCGGTTCCTTCTGCTTCGACATGGTGATCAGCGATGCCAACCCCGGCAACGTCCTGGATGCTGTTTCCAACGTGTCCAGCGTGCTGCCAGGGGCCACGTTCTCCTTCAGCGGCACGAACCCCATCACCTGCTCGGTCTGCTGGAACGGTACCAATGCCACCAGCGGGTTCTATCCGTTCGTGGTGACCGTGGACGATGGCGCATGCCCGATCCCCGCCTTGCAGACCTATGCCTACACGGTGCAGGTGCTGGACGGGGTGTTCATCCAGGTGCAGGCCACGGATGCCAGCTGTCTGGGGAACTCCGATGGCACTGCGGCGGTCACGGTGAACGACGGACTGCCGCCCTACCAGTTCAGTTGGAGCAACCTGGCCGCCACCACGCCCGTGGTGAGCGCCGGTGCCGGGACCTACACGGTGACCGTAACGGATGCCAATGGCTGCGTGTCCGCGCCTGGAACGGCGATCATCAATGCGCCGGCCCCGCCCACGGCGAACGCTGGTCCCGATGTGGTGGCGTGTTCGGGGAACTATCCGATCTCCCTGGTCGGGGCCGTGAGCAATGCCGCCACGACGAGCTGGTCCGGTGGTGCTGGAACACTGACCAGCAACGGCGTGAACGCGACGTACACGCCCACTCCGGGCGAGATCCTGGCGGGCGGCCTGGACCTGATGCTGACCGCCACCTCGGGCAATGCCTGCCCGAACGCGTTCGATCTGGTGCACATCGCGCTCAGCAACAGTTTCCAGAACGCCCAGGTATCGGCCACGAACGCCCTGTGCTTCGGGTCCGCCTCGGGCAGCTTGACCTTCTCCCCGGCCCTGCCAGGCAACACGTACGTCTGGAGCACCAGTCCGCCACAGAACGGACCCGTGGCCACCGGGCTGTCCGCAGGCACCTACCTGTTGACCGTGAGCGACAGCCTGGGATGCGACACCACGCTGAGCGCGGCCGTGGCCCAGCCGGCCTCGTTGAGCATGGCCAGCCTGACCGGGACCGACGAGACCTGTGCAGGTCTGGGGAATGGCAGTGCCGTGGTCCAGGTGACGGGAGGTACCTCGCCCTATGCCTACACCTGGAGCAATGGGGCCACCACCGACTCCATTTCCGTGGGTGCGGGGACCTATACGGTAAGCGTCACCGATGCCAACGGTTGCGCTCCGGTTTCGGCTTCCGTGACGATCGCGTCGGCCAGCCAGCCCAACGAGGCCTTGGCAGGTGCCGATCAGGTCATCTGCAACGGATCGTGGCCGGTGAACCTTACCGGCAGCGTGGTGAACGCCACGGGAGGCACCTGGTCGGGAGGTGGTCAGTTCACCGGTTCCGGCCTGAACGTCTCGTACATGCCCGGTCCGGCACAGGTCGCGGCCGGCCAGGTGGACCTGGTCCTGACCACCACGGGCAACATCGGTTGCCCACCGGACCAGGACACCGTCAGGCTGTTCCTCTCGGACAGTTTCCAGGGCGCCACCGTGGTGACCACGCCGTCCTGCAGCGGACAGAACAACGGGACCGCGCTGTACCAGCCGGCCATGCCGGGACTCTCCTATTCCTGGGGCACGAGTCCCGTCCAGACCACCCCGGGTATCTCCGGCCTTGCGGCTGGTACCTACCAGGTGACGGTCACCGACGCGTTGGGCTGCGACACCACGCTCACGGCGGTGGTCAGCGCTCCGCCTCCGTTGGTGGCCGCGAGCATGACCGTGACCCAGCCGACCTGCAGCGGTCTTACCAATGGCAGCGCGACCGTGTCCGTGAATGGAGGCACTCCCGGTTACACGTACGCCTGGAGCAGCAATGCCGGTGGGCAGAGCACACCGACCGCCACCGGGCTCGGCCAGGGCACCTATAATGTGGTGATCACCGATGCCAACGGGTGTACCACGCAGTCCACCGCCCAACTGACCTCACCACCGCCCTTGGTCCTGTCCGCCAACGTACCGGACACGGTGTGCGTGAACGCGATGGTCCAGATGACCGCCACGGCATCCGGTGGCACCGCACCCTTGACCGTCAACTGGGCCGGGATCGGGATGGGCAGCCCCGTTTCCTATTCGTTCCCCGCGAACCAGCAGGTGAACGTGTCGGTGACCGACGCCAACGGCTGTTCGGGGCCGACCCTGACCTATCCGGTGTTCGTGCTGGACCTCAACGACCATCAGCTGGTCCCTTCCAGCGATACCACCGTATGTCCTGGCGGAAGCGCCGTGCTCACTGCCGCCGTTCCAGGGTACCCCGGTGCCCTGACCTTTACGTGGCCGTCCCTCGGCCTTACAGGCGCAGGCCCCCATGTCGTGAACGTGGCCAACTCGCAGGCCGTCCCCGTTCAAGCTTATGATGCCTGTGGACAACTGCTTTCCGGGTCCATCACCATCACGCTGGAAACACCTCCGGTGGTCACGCTTCCCCCCCTGATCGCCGAGGGCTGTGCTCCGCTCACGGTGACCATGCCCGGCGGTCTGGCCACCGGGCCGTTGACCTACCTCTGGGACCTGGGGGATGGATCCACCAGCAGCGCCCAACAGCCCACCCACACCTACGCTGACGGTCAGTACCAGGTCTCTCTGATGGTGACCACCCCGGCCGGATGCACCTCGAACGCTCAAGGCGGTGGCCTGGTGAACGCGTTGCCCGGTCCTGTCGCCGATTTCACGGCCTCACCCTGGTCGACGAACATGGACGACCCGACCGTGGACCTGACCAATACCTCCACCGGTTCCGTCCAGCAGTGGCTCTGGTCCTTCGGGGATGGAGATACAAGTGCCCAGGGCTCTCCGTCGCACACGTACTCAGCTCCGGGTAGCTATCCGGTCTCCCTGTGGGTGGCGGACGTGAACGGGTGCGCTGACTCGATCGTCCACATCATCCAGATCGACCCGGTCTACGAGATCGTGATCCCCACGGCATTCACCCCGGGAGAGGGAGGAAATGGAGGGTTCTACGACCCTTCCGACCTCGGCAATGATGTATTCTACCCCTTCGTGGAGCACGTCGACGAGTTCCTGATGCGGATCTACAACCGCTGGGGGGAGCTCATCTTCGAATCCACGGATGTGCGCAGGGGCTGGGACGGCAATTACCGGGGCCAGCCGAGTCCGCAGGACGCCTACGTGTACCAGCTCTGGGTACGCTTCGTGGACGGGCGTGAAGTGGAACGGAACGGAGACATCACCCTGCTGCGATGAAAGCCCGCCTCGGACCGATCGCCCTTCTTGCAGGCCTGCTGTCCACGCCGGCCGTTGCCCAGGATCCGCAGCTTTCCCAGTTCTATGCGTCACCGATGTACCTGAACCCGGCATTGACCGGGAACACCTACCAGGATCGGCTGCAATTGAACTACCGGCTGCAGTGGGCCGGTATTCCTCCGGGGTTCGAGACGTACGCCGTGGGCTGGGACCATCGGGCGGCCCAGGTGAACAGTGGCGTGGGCGTGATGGTGATGCATGACCGTGCCGGAAGCAACGGCCTCAGCTTCACTCAGGCCTCCGCGGCGTATTCCTACGAAGCTCGGATCGACCGCAAGCGTGCCATGCGTGGTGGCCTGCGCCTGGGCTATACCCAACGGAGCTACGACCCCGACAACTTCCTGTTCGCCGATCAGGTGATCCGGGACAATGCGTCCACGTCGCTCGAGAGCGGATTGATCGAACGGGTCTCCTACTTCGACGTTTCAGCAGGAGGCCTGTACTTCACGGAAGCCTTCTGGGCCGGGTTCAGCGTGAACCACCTGAACCGTCCCGACCAGTCCCTGCAAAGCGATGGTGAGGCCAGGTTGCCCATGCGCACCAGTGTGCACCTGGGTCACCGGATCCCCCTGGACGGGCTGTCCGTGGGGCGGAGCCGGACCGAGCTGACCCTGGCCGCGCACTACAAGGCCCAGGGCAAGTGGGACCAGTTGGACGTGGGCGGTTACCTGCACCTCGAACAGGTCTCCTTCGGTCTGTGGTACCGGGGCCTGCCGGGGATCAAGGCCTATGCCCCGGGGTATCCCAACGATGATGCCGTGATCCTGATGGCCGGGTTCGAGACCGACCGCCAATGGACCTTCATCTACTGCTATGACATCACCGTGAGCTGGCTTGCACGTTCCTCCGGAGGCGCTCACGAGCTCTCCGTCCGGTACGAATGGCCGCGGAGGACCAAGAACCGCAAGGCCAAGATCGTGCCCTGCCCCAAGTTCTAAGGTCGCAGGTCCAGGTCGGGCACGTACTCCAGCAGGATGTCCTGGTCGGTGACCACCTCGGCGAAATCGACCGTGCCGAGCCCGATCCGCATCCACACCTCGGCGAAGAAGCCGGGCATGCGGTACAGGTGCACGTGATAGCCGCCGAACACCCGGGTGCCCAGGAACTCCCCGTCGCGTTTCACGGCCAGCACCCGGTCCTTCCGGCCCAAGGCCCGGAAGGCGGCCTCGTTCAGGGGACCACCCGCGGTCGCCATCAGCGGGAAAGGGCGCGGACCAGCATCACCACCAGGCAGGCCAGGAACAGCAGGATGCTGATCCGGTTGATGCCGTGCATGAACCGCAGGTTCACGTTGGCCTCGCTCCGGCCGAACAAGGTGCGCGGGTCGAGGTAGTAGAGGATGCGCTTGAGGAACATGGTGGTGGGCTTCCGAAAGGTAACAACACGCCTGCGTGGTCCCGTGTTCCCCCTCCGGCACGGGCGTACCTTCGCGGGCCATGCCCTTCCACCTCGTTTCGGAGTTCACCCCCACCGGCGACCAGCCCGAGGCCATCCGGCAACTGGTGGAAGGCGTCCAGGCAGGTGACCGGTTCCAGACCCTGCTGGGGGTGACCGGCTCGGGCAAGACGTTCACGGTGGCCAACATGATCGCCCAGCTGGACCGGCCGGCGCTGATCCTGAGCCACAACAAGACCCTGGCCGCCCAGCTGTACGGGGAGTTCAAGCACTTCTTCCCGAAGGACCGGGTGGAGTACTTCGTGAGCTACTACGACTACTACCAGCCCGAGGCCTACCTGCCCGTCACCAACACCTACATCGAGAAGGACCTCTCGATCAACGACGAGATCGAGAAGCTCCGGCTCAGTGCCACGAGCGCCCTGCTGAGCGGGCGGCGCAACGTGATCGTAGTGGCCAGCGTGAGCTGCATCTACGGCATCGGCAACCCGGCCGAGTTCCACAAGAGCGTGGTGCACCTGAGCAAGGGCCTGAAGGTGAGCCGCAACAAGCTGCTGCTGGACCTGGTGGAGGCGCTCTACAGCCGGAAGGATGATGCGCCCGAGCGCGGCCAGTTCCGGGTGCGCGGCGATGTGGTGGAGGTCTACCTCGCCTACGCCGACGAGGCCGTGCGCATCCACTTCTGGGACGACGAGATCGAGCGGCTGGAGCGTTTCGATCCGGCCGACCGCAACGCGGTGGAAACGCTCGACTCCATCGCCATCTATCCCGCCAACATCTTCGTGACCAGCCGCGACACCATGGCCCAGGCCTTGGACGACATCAAGGCGGACGGAGAGAAGCAGGTCGCCTTCTTCCACGAGATCGGCAAGCACCTGGAGGCCAAGCGCCTGGAGGAACGCACGCTCTACGACCTGGAGATGATGCGCGAGCTCGGGTACTGCAGCGGCATCGAGAACTACAGCCGCTACTTCGATCAGCGCCAGCCCGGTCAGCGTCCCTTCTGCCTCATCGACTATTTCCCGGAGGATTACCTGCTGGTGATCGACGAGAGCCACGTGACCGTGAGCCAGGTGCATGCCATGTACGGCGGCGACCGCAGCCGGAAGAAGAACCTGGTGGAATACGGGTTCCGTCTGCCCAGTGCCATGGACAACCGGCCGCTGAAGTTCGAGGAGTTCGAGGAGCTGATGGGGCAGACCATCTTCGTGAGCGCCACACCTGCCGACTACGAACTGGAACGCAGCGAGGGCGTGGTGGTGGAACAGGTGGTGCGGCCCACGGGCCTGTTGGACCCGCCCATCGAGGTGCGACCGAGCAAGGGGCAGATCGACGACCTGCTGGACGAGATCCGCCAGCGCTCGAAGAAGGAGGAGCGCGTGCTCGTGACCACCCTGACCAAGCGCATGGCGGAGGAGCTCACCGAGTTCCTGGCCAAGAACGGCGTGCGCTGCAAGTACATCCACAGTGAGGTGGAGACCCTGGAACGCATCGAGATCCTGCGCCAGCTGCGGCTCGGGATGTTCGACGTGCTGGTGGGCGTGAACCTGCTGCGCGAAGGCCTGGACCTGCCCGAGGTGAGCCTGGTGGCGGTGATCGACGCCGACAAGGAAGGCTTCCTGCGCAGCGGTCGTTCCCTGACCCAGACGGCCGGCCGGGCGGCGCGGAACGTGAACGGCCTGGTGATCTTCTACGCCGACAAGGTCACCGAGAGCATGCAGCAGACCATCGACGAGACCGAACGGCGGCGGGCCAAGCAGCTTGCCTACAACGAGGAGCACGGCATCACGCCCACCCAGATCGAACGCCGGCGCGAGGACGTGCTGCGCCAGACGGCCGTGATCGACATCCACGACGACGGCAGCCGGAGCAAGGCCTACGTGGAACCGGAGACCTACGACATCGCGGCGGACCCCGTGGTGCAGTACATGAGCGCCGATCAGCTGAAGCGCAACGTGGAACTCCTGGAACAGCAGATGCGAAAGGCCGCCAAGGAACTCGACTTCATCGAGGCCGCGCGGTTGCGCGACGAGATGCGTGCCTTGCAGGCCCTGCTTGAGGAAAAGGAGCAGCCCTCCAAGAAAGCGTGACCTGAGACACAGGCGCCGGAGTGACCAACGGTTACTTTTGCCTTACGCCCGGTGCTTGTTGGTACATCCCTTCACCGACGCCCGGGTCGCGATCGATCAGAACGGAACGAACCTTACACCATGAAGACATTTTGGAAGATCTCCCTGTTGCTCCTTGCCGGACTTCCCTTGCCGGTTCTGGGACAGGTCTCTTTCGGGGGAACCCCCATCGGCACCAAGGCCGACAAGATCGGGCTGCCCAAGTCCACGGCGGTCATGATGCCGGAAGTGGACGTGGAGACCCTGCTCGCCGAGGATGCGGCGCGGGAGGCCACCGGCATCAAGGGCCCCTGGCGTTTTGGATACAACCACAGCGTGCATCTGGGCACCGACAATGCCGGTACGTGGGATGTGCTGCCGAACGGTGACAGGCTCTGGAGGCTTTCCGTGGAATGCCCCGGGGCCCTCAGCATCAACTTCGTGTTCGATCTCTACGTGGTCCCCGAAGGTGGCATGGTCTTCGTGTACAACGAGGCCGGCGAGGTCCTGGGCGGCTTCACCGCGGAAAGCAATCCCGGACACACCGAACTCGGGGTGACCCAGCTGGCCGGTGAACGGATCACCATCGAGTACCAGGAGCCTGCCGACAAGGCCGGTCAGGGACATCTCCACATCAACCAGGTGACCCACGGGTACCGCGATGTGCTGGGCCAGCTGAAGGGCCTTGGGGACAGCGGTTCCTGCAACAACAACGTGGCGTGTCCGGTGAGCGCCGGTTGGGAGGACCCGATCCGGTCGGTGGCGATCATCACCGTGCAGGGCAACGGCATCTGCACCGGTCAGCTGATCAACAACTGCAGCAACGATGGCACCCCGTACTTCCTGACCGCGAACCACTGCCTGGGTGGTGGTGTCGGCAGCTGGGTGTTCCGCTTCAACTGGGAAAGCCCGAACTGCACGCCCACCACGAACGGTCCCACCGGACAAACGGTGTCGGGTGCCCAGTTGCTGGTGAACAGCGGTGGCAGTGATGTGGCCCTGCTGCAATTGAACAGCACGCCGCCTTCAGGATATGGCGTCTATTACACGGGATGGGACAAGAGCGGGACCACCCCGAGCAGTGCGGTGGCCATCCACCACCCCAGTGGCGATGTGAAGAAGATCAGCTTCGAGGACGATCCCCTGCAGCAGGGCAGCTTCGGCGGCGCCCAATGCTGGCACGTCACGGCCTGGGATGATGGCACCACTGAAGGTGGCAGCTCCGGCAGTGGCCTGTGGGACCCGAACAAGCGTCTGGTCGGGCAGCTCTACGGCGGACAGGCCAGCTGCAGCTTCAACGTGAACGACTACTACGGGCGCTTCGACGTGAGCTACCCCCTGCTCCAGCCCTACCTGGGGAACTGTGGCAACACCTTGGACGGGTACGACCCGAACTTCAACCCGGTGGCCTTGGATGCCTCCATCCAGAGCATCAACAACGTACCCGACCAGCTGTGTGACGAACCCGTGATACAGCCCTCCGTGACGCTCAAGAACAACGGCACCCAGGTGCTCACCTCCGTCACCATCAGCTGGAACGTCAACGGACTGAACCCCGGATCCACCAACTGGAGCGGATCGCTGGCCAGCGGTGGCACCACCACGGTGTCGCTGCCTGCCATTCCCGTGGGTTCGGGGGCACAGGTGCTCAGCGTCTCCACCTCGGCGCCGAACGGCGGAGTGGACCAGAACCCCGGGAACGACACCCGGACCCAGGACTTCTTCTCGGCCAACCCCGGGCAGACCGTGGAAGTGAACATCACGCTGGACGACTATGGGACCGAGACCACCTGGGAAGTGACGAACAACCAGGGCACCGTGCTGGCCAGCGGAGGGCCTTACCAGGACAATGCGGACGGGACCGTGGTCTCCGCCACGCTCTGCCTGGCCAATGGCTGTTACGACTTCACCATCTATGACGACTACGGTGATGGCATCTGCTGCGACTACGGCAATGGCAGCTACCAGGTGGTGGATGCGTTCGGTGTCGTACTCGTGAACGGGAACGGCATGTTCACCGACGAGCTCACCACCAACTTCTGCCTGACGAACACCGGTATCGGCGAGGGCCTTCTCGAGGGCGCTGTGATCGCCCCGAACCCGACCAACGGCAGGCTCAGCGTTCAACTTCCAGCCATGCTGAACGAGGCCGGCCAACTTCAGGTGATCGACCTGCTCGGCCAGGTGGTGTACCGCGCGACGCTGCCTTCAGGCCTGCAGCGCACGGACCTGGACCTGGGCGCATTGGCGGAAGGGACCTACCTCCTGGACCTGACCAGCGGAACGGATCACCTGGTACGGCGGATCGTGCTGCAGCGCTGATCGCAGGTCCGCACACGCCTTGCGGAAGGGCCCGTTCCCCGGTGGAACGGGCCCTTCTCATTCAATACCGCCAGGCGTAGTAGAGCAGCTTGGCGTATTCGTTGTTCACCATCAGCATGCCCTCCTCGGTCTCCCACCATCGGTCCTTCTCGAAATGGATGCTGGGTGCGGCGCAAAGCACCACCGTGATCCCCTTCTCGCGTGCCAGTGGCCGGAAGACACGCCCCACCCGCCTCAAATGGAAATGGGTGGAGAGCACCAGGATCGTGTCATGGCCCAAGCGGGCGGCATGGTCCACCACGGCCACCGCCTCTTCCATGGTGCTGGTGCCGACCGGAAGCACGTGCGCCTTGGCCGGATCTAGCCCGGCTGCGACGGCCACTCCCCTGCTCTGCTCGCACTCCCGTTTCTCGATGCCCTCCGCCAGCAGGATGGTGCTGACGTTCTCTCCCGTGAACCAGGCCTCGGGGGCCCTGCCCTCGGCCATCACCTGGGCGGCCTGCGTGCCCCGCTCCAAGGCGCCCCCTCCCAACACGTAGAGCGCATCACCATGCAACGGCGGGTCCTCGTTGTCCAGGTAGTCCCCGGCCTGCCTGAGCAGGGTGCCACGGACGGTCCAGAGCAGCAGTACCATGGCCAGCAAGGCCAGGGGCCATCGAAGCGTTCGCAACACGCCGGACCAGGTCATGCCCCGAAGGTAATCGGGCTCAATAACCCCCGGCGCGCCGCCGCAGTGCCCACTCCAACGTGAGCAGCGCCAACAGGAGCGCAAAGATCCAAGGCAGACCGATCAGGTCGCTGAAGGTGGCGTGCTCATAGCTCCGGTCACCGATCTCCGGACGCTCGGCCAGGAGCGTGTCCAGGGAGGCAAGCCCATCAGGGTGCATCGTTCGCCCGCCCGAGCGCACGGCCAGGTCGTCCCAGAGCCGGTGGTCCGCGACCGTGTTCCGTTGTTCCAGCTGCAGTTCCTGCACGGTGAAGGAGACCTGTGCCGTGAAACGCTCATCCCCGAGCTGCACGCTGGCCGAGCCGGTGTACCTGCCTGGCGCAAGGCCTTGGACCTCCAGCCGATAGCCGTTGCCCGAGGGGGTGAACACATAGGCCAGTTCCTCACCCTGCTCGTCCTTCACCAGCAGGGTCGCCTCCGGTCCGTTCACGGCCTCGTAGCTGGCATTGTACAGCTCCGCCTCGATCCGCACCGGTTCATCCTCGGAGAAGAGGTCGTCGGCCTTCAAGCGGAACCGGTTCCGGTCCGTATGCACTGCGAGGAATTGCACGATGCTGTGCACCAGGCCGTCGAAATGGTCCGTGCTGCCATGCATCCAACGATCGGCCGAACGCCAGCGCCAGAGCCCTTCGCCCACGATGGTGGCCTTGCGGGCCGCACCGTCGCGGCGCAGCGCCAGCAATGGCCGGTCCGTCCGGACCATGCCGATGCGCTGCTTCAACAGCACGTCCGCACCCCTGTCCGCCAGGAACTCGCCGAACGGTGTCTCCAAGGGGGGCAGGTCGGCCAAGGCCCGGGCTTCGTCCTTGTCCAGGGTGAACAGGGCGAAGTCCTCCTGCACGTAAGCGGACGCCTCCGTGGATCCCGGACGGACCCCGGTGACCGAAACGCCTGACCCCGAAGTGCCCAGCCAGTTCAGGTCGGTGGTGGAGGTGACGGCCACCAGCAGCGGCATGTCCGCACGTTGGCAGCGGTCCAGGAAGGCACGAAGTGGGACCGTGGCCGTCGGCGCACCGTGCAGCACGACCAGGTCCACATCGGTCAGGTCGCCGGGCAACGCGGTCGGTAGCGCGAGGCTGGTGGTGTAGCCTTCCAGTTTGGACAGGGCGAGGCGAATGGCGGCCACGTCCGGGTGGGGTGCGGCAGCCACCACGAGCACGTTCCTCCGGTCGTCGAGCACTTCGATGAACACGTCCTCCCGATCGTTCTCCGGTGCCGCGTCCGCATCGATATGTGCCACGGACACCCGGTAGCGTTGGAGGCCGGCCTTGTCCGCTTGGAGCACCAAGGGCACCTCCTGGTACCACGGGTCGCTCGTGATGGTGAACGGGCGGCGCTGCAGCACCTTGCCATCCTGTTCCACCACCACCTCGCTACGCGTTCCCTGCAGGTGCGCGGCCTTCAACCTCACCAACAGCGGGAATTCATTGCCCAGGTAGGTGTGGCGGTTGTGTTCCACCGCTTTCACGGCCAGGTCGGGCCGCACGGTGGTATCGCCCAGGGCCACCGGATAGATGGGAACGGCAAGGCCCAGCCCTTCCTCCACGGGGTCCCTGCCGCGGTTCTGGATGCCGTCGCCATCGATGATCACCGCGCCGAGGTCCGGGCCTCCGAACCGGTCACGCACTTCGCGGAACAGGCCTCCGATGTCCGTCAGCCCATCGTCCTGCGCGTGGTCGAGCCCTTCCCGCACCCGCTCCCCGTAGGTGAAGGTGCGCACGGTGTAGGCCTCACCCAGCCTGTCGGCCAGGTCGGCGAGGGCGTCCTCGTAGGTGCTCTTCAGCACGGCCGTGTCGCCGGCCAGGGTCAATGAGCGGGACCCATCGTGGGCGATCACGATCACCGGTCTACGCACCTCGCGCACCATCGTGCGCACCATGGGTTCCAGCAGGAAGAAGGCCAGCGCCGAGACCACCAGGGCACGCAACACCCCAAGCAGGAGCGCCAGCCGCGGACCCCAGGCGAAGCGGTTGTCACCGCGCCGGTAGAGCCACCAGGCATAGGCCACGCCCAGCAGCAGGCACAGCGGTGCCAGCCAGAGGGAGTGGGCGGTGGTCAGGCTCATCGGGGGGACAAAGGTCGGCATAGCCGGCACGGGTGCCGACCGACCATTCAGCCGTTCAGCAGGAGGCTCAGGTGAGCATGCCCCCGCAGACGTGCAGGGTCTGGCCGGTGATGTAGGCGCTGAGGTCGGAGCCCAGGAACACGCAGGCATTGGCCACATCGGTCGGAGTGCCGCCGCGCTTCAGGGGAATGGCCTGGCGCCACTCCTCCACCACCTTCTCGTCCAGCGCACCGGTCATCTCGGTCTCGATGAAGCCCGGTGCGATCGAGTTGCTGCGGATGTTGCGGCTGCCGAGCTCCAGCGCCACGCTCTTGGTGAAGCCGATGATGCCGGCCTTGCTGGCGGCGTAGTTGCTCTGCCCGGCGTTGCCCTTCACCCCCACCACGCTGCTCATGTTGATGATGCTGCCGCTCCGCTGTTTCAGCATGGTGCGCATCACCGCCTTGGTCATGTTGAAGACGCTCTTGAGGTTGGTGGCGATCACGTTGTCCCAGTCCTCTTCGCTCATGCGCATCAGCAGCTGGTCGCGGGTGATGCCGGCGTTGTTCACCAGCACGTCAAGGCGTCCGAGATCGGTCACGGCCTGATCCACGGCGGCCTGCGCCGCATTGAAGTCGCCCGCATCGCTCTGGATGGCCACCACCTTGCGACCGCCCTTTGCGAGTTCCTCCGCCAGCTCATTGGCCTTGTCAGGACTGCTCACGTAGGTGAAGGCCACGTCGGCGCCCTCCTCCACGAAGCGTTCCACGATGCCGCGTCCGATGCCGCGCGTGCCACCCGTGACGAGCGCCGTTTTTCCCGTAAGAAGTCCCATGCCGCTAAAGTAGCAAGTGGAACAATGGACCCGAACGGGCGATCCTCCTAGTTTTGAGGACCAAGTCCCAGGCCCCATGTCCAGGTTCCATTCCCCCTTTCTGCTGCTCCTGCTTTCGGCGCTTTTCTTGTCCGGTACCGTCGGAGCGCAACATGCAAGACCACGTCTTCCTCAGCATTTGAGGTCCGACAGCGGTCCTGCGGCACAGCGGTCGGTGATCCAGGAAAGCACCTTGTTCAGCACCGTGGACCATACGCTGCCCCGAACTGTATGGCAGAACAAGGTCACCCGCGTCGAAGCGAGGGATCATAGCCTTCCCGAGGTACGCGCGATCAAGGAGGCGAAGTGGGAGCAGAAGGTACAGGAGGTGTCCAAGGCACGTCAGGCTCCTGGCGCGGGTGCCCCCAAGGCCATTACGCCGGTGGTCGGGAGCAACTTCGAGGGCAACTGGAGCGTGCAGCAGACACCGCCGGACAACAGTGTGGCCATCAGCAATGGTGGCTGGATCGTGAGCGCCAACAACGATGGCGTGATCTACGCCGATCCTTCCGGGAACATCTCGTACTCCTCTGGTTGGTCGGATTTCTTCAACAACCCCCAGCTGAACGCGAACATCTACGACCCGAAAGTGCTGTATGACAGCGGCTCGGACCGCTACTTCATGACCGTGCTGCACGGGTCCACGGCGAGCAATTCCCTGCTGCTGCTCTGCTTCTCCAAGTCGAATGACCCGAATGGCGGTTGGTGGACGTACAGCCTGCCGGGAAGTCCGCTGATGAACAACACCTGGTTCGATTACCCGAGCATTGGTGTGAGCAACAATGAAGTGTACGTGTCCGGCAACTTGTTCACTTCCGGCGGCAATCAGTTCGACCAGGCCATCCTGTTCCAGATCCAGAAGGCTCAGGGCTATGCAGGCCAGGGCCTGAACTGGGTATACTGGACGGGCTTTACGAACAGTCCCTTCGGGGCATTCACGATCGTCCCTGCCAGCTACGGCCAGCAAGGCAATTATGGTCCGGGCATCATCCTGGTGTCCAGTTCTGCCGGCGGTGCGGGCAGTGTTCGGTTGTACGATCTGACCGACGACCTCACAGGCTCGCCCCAGATCGACGATTACGTGGTGAACGTGGCTAATTACAGCCCAGCGGCGAACGCCGTGATGCAGGGCAATGGGGACCAGCTGGACAACGGGGATTGCCGCGTGCTGGGTGCGTTCTACCTCGGAAATCTCCTGCATGTGGTACATCACGGTGATGTGGGCGGAACCTGGAACGGCATCCTGTACAAGCGCATCAACGTGAACGACCTGACAGTACAACAAAGCACTTTCGGGGAGGTGGGTGTGAGCGATGTCTCCTATCCTGCCATGTCCTCCTATGCGACCAGCGCCAGTGATCCGTCGGTGATGATCGCCTTTCTACAGAGCTCCCAATCCATCTATCCGCAACTGCGCGTGGTGAATTGCGATGCGAACATGACCTGGAGCACCAGCACCCTGGTCAAGAACGGGGAGACCTTCGTGAACTTCATCAATGGCACCGAGCGTTGGGGGGACTATACGGGCATGGCGCGGAGGCATAACGCCAGCTCACCGGACGTATGGTTGGCCGGTTGTTATGGAGCCAATGTGAGCGGCATCATGAACAACACCTGGAAGACCTGGATCGCCCAGGTGGGCGGTAGCTCCGTGGGTATCGCAGCACCGATGGCAGACGCTCAGAGCGTATCGGTGTATCCGGTACCTATCGCGGACCTGTTCACCCTGGAGTTCACGGTGAGCGAGCGCACGGAACACACCGTGGCCATCCATGACGTACGCGGGGCGCTGGTGAAGGTGCTTTATCGGGACACGCCCGCCATGGGCCTGCACCGCCTCACCTTCAACCGGGAGCAGCTCGCCTCAGGCATCTACGTACTTACCATCACCGCCAACGGAAGAACCATCGCCCATGAAGACCTGGTCGTTCATTAGTGCAGCAGCCTTGATGCTGGTGTTCAGCTGCTGTGGTCCGAAAGAGCAGATCAACGCGGGCAGCGATGGCAACGGTTCCGATGTCCGGAGGGAGGCGCCCAGGCACAACGCCCCCGATCAGGACCGCATCGACAGCCTGAAGCAGGCAAAGCAGAAGGAACGGGACAAGCAGTGATACTGCCGGGTCTGTCCGCGAGCGCGCGGTAACCTCAGCCGAGCACCTCCTTCACCTTGGCGCCGATGGTGGCGGGGCTTTCCACCACGTGGATGCCGCATTCGCGCATCACGGCCTTCTTGGCGGCCGCGCTCTCGTCGGCACCGCTCACGATGGCGCCCGCATGGCCCATGGTGCGGCCCTTCGGGGCGGTCTCTCCGGCAATGAAGCCCACGACGGGCTTCTTGCAGTTGGCCTTGATCCACTGCGCGGCCTTCACCTCCAGGTCGCCGCCGATCTCACCGATCATCACGATGGCCTCGGTGGCCGGGTCGTTGGCGAAGAGCTGCACCGCCTCCAGCGTGGTGGTGCCGATGATGGGGTCGCCCCCGATGCCGATGGCCGTGGTGATGCCCAGACCGGCCTTCACGACCTGGTCGGCGGCCTCGTAGGTCAGGGTGCCGGACTTCGACACGATGCCCACCTTCCCCTTCTTGAACACGAAGCCAGGCATGATGCCCACCTTGCATTCATCGGCGGTGATCACACCGGGGCAGTTGGGACCGATCAGCGTGCAGTCCTTGCCGCGCAGGTACTCCCTGGCGGCCACCATGTCCTTCACGGGGATGCCCTCGGTGATGGCCACGATGACCTTGATGCCGGCCTCGGCGGCCTCCATGATGGCGTCCGCGGCGAAGGCGGGCGGCACGAAGATGATGCTGACGTCGGCGCCGGTGGCCTGCACGGCCTCGCTCACCGTGTCGTACACGGGCTTGTCCAGGTGCTTCTGCCCGCCCTTGCCGGGGGTGACACCGCCCACCACGTTGGTGCCGTACTCGATCATCTGCTGGGCGTGGAAGGTGCCTTCGCTTCCCGTGAAGCCCTGCACGATCACCTTGGAATCCTTGTTGACGAGTACGCTCATGGTCGTTGGGTCGGTGTGTCGGCACCCGGGGTGCCCGTTTGAACGGCCGCGAAATTAGGTCCCGCCGCCCGGCTGACCAACCACATTGGCATGCCGGGCCTTGATGTCGCGCACCAGGCCAAAGGCCCAGCGGGCGTTCAGCAGCAGCAGCACGCTGGCCGTGAAGAAGGGGATCAGGTAATGCGTGGCGTAGAGCGAGGTGCCCACGATG
>ERZ795057.1839-NODE-1839-length-17418-cov-11.955134_pt1 | contig 17418 bp, 6 predicted proteins | sample MGYA00375141_ERZ795057 | MGnify/ENA primary metagenome ERZ795057 (study PRJEB30186, sample SAMN05720163) | activated sludge metagenome | isolation source: Anaerobic digester | place: Hong Kong | collected 2015-01-26 ... | reverse complement strand
AAGTTTATTATGACATGGCTGATATAGGCGAAGAATTTAAGGAGATCATTTGCTTATACGGTGCAGCCAAAGCAAAAGAAGTAACAGCATCCACCAATCAAAAGAAATTATTTCAGGATCAAATTGAGAACTACCTGAAAGATGCAATTTCTTTATTTGACAAAGTGTACACTTCCAAAACCCAGGTGATTTATAAAGGTGAATCAAAAATCCTTAAGTCCTTCCCACTACCTGGTGAAGGTACCACCAAAGATTCCATTTTCAGGGATGTGGCTGCCAGGGTACTGAATAAATACTTCAACGACAAATTTCCCGATTATCCATCTTTCCCGGACCTTCTAAGTCCAATGACCAAAGAAAATTTTGACGGGATGATTAATAAAGCATTGTCAAAAATTGTAAAACCCAGTCAACCCAACCGGGACGGGGAAGCCATTCTTTCGGGACTGGGACTCTGGAATGGACAACGTATCGATACCCAACACTCAAAATATGCAGATGCCATTCGTAAGAAATTGAAGGAACGGGGGGAAGGACGAGTCCTTAACCGGGATGAAATTATTTACCCGCACTATGCCCAGCACAATCTTTGGTATTCAGTCGATAGTAAAATCGACCATCAGTTACAGTTCCTGGTATTGTCTGCCATGGTGTTTGCTGGCGATATTGAATTGTCCTGGTCAAATAGCCGTACGTTATCAGCTTCTTCCATCGAGAACCTTCAGATGGTTGTGGAAGAAGATATGTTTACCTATCAGACCGTTAAAGAACCTCGTGGCATCCCGGCAAAACACCTGAAAACCCTTTTCGAGTGCCTTGGATTGCCCGATCTTACCACTGAATTAGAGAAGCAGGACACAATTGTGCGGATCGTTACTACTGCTCAGGAAATGGTTAAACGGGTTGTGGAGACAAAAGCTAAAGTAACCGAGGGACTTAAATGCAAATCGATTAACCTGCTTAAAGAAAAGGAAGAAGAAGATTACAAAACCAGGTTGCAAAGTCTGGCTGAATTACTCGATAAGATACAGACATACAATACTTACGGCAAACTTAAGAGTTTCAGTTATACTTCCGATGGATTAAAAGAAACCTTCAAGGCATATACCTTATGCGATACAATTGAGCAACTGCATGCCCTTGCGGAAAAATTTGAGAAACTGGTAAATTACCTCAGCCAGGCATTGTCATATATGATTGAAAGCGAACAGCCACTTTTCAATGATATGTCCAAAACAATTGGCCAGCTCTCTGAAAAACTCACATCCGGTAACCAGACCGAAATAAAGCAATATGAAACACTGCTAAACTCGCTTAAGGACAGGTACGCAAAATATTACCACGAGTATTATTTGAAATGCCGTCTGTCCAATCATGACGCTATTGCAAAGGAGCGAATTCTTATTTCAGATAAGAAAAAGATCTGTGACATCATTAAGGATGCTGAATTCTTAACGGCAACGGATTACCAGAACTGGTTAAACATCATCACTTCTCTCAAAGAAGCTGATCCATCACTTACATTACATAAGGTGAAGGAAGAACCTTACCAGGATTTTAATCCACGGGAATTTTATGGGAAACCAAATTATAAAATCCAGGAGTTGGAAGAACAGCTGGATGGCATTTTAGATAAATGGATTCTGGCAATGCGATCCATATTTAAGGATCCAAGTGTAAAAAATAACATAGAATTGCTGAAAACCGATGAAAGAAAACTGGTTGAAGATTTCAGAGACGAAAAACTGGAATTGTCCATTGATAATGCAGCTCAGCTACGCAACCTCATATCAACGCTTTCAAAAGGTATCGATAAAGTTGAAATTGGTCTGGACGACATCAAAAAGCAATTGAACCGGCCAGTTACCCCTGCAGAGGCCATTGATATACTCACGAAATACATCGATGCCCTATGCGTAGGTAAGGAAAGAAACAAAGTACGAATCATCATTAAATAATTGTTATGGCAGAAGAAATAATATGCCTGGGAAAAAAGTTCAACAGTGATGACGAGAGACGGGAGTATTTTCGCAATGAACTTCGTAAGAAATTATCAGAACTAAAGCATATCGATGGCTTCCCAATTGGTGAGGATGAAGATATAATTGCATTAAGTGATCCACCTTATTATACTGCTTGTCCAAATCCATGGATGAATGATTTTATCCGGCAATGGGAAGAAGAAAAAACAAACCTAATTGAAAGTGGCATCCGTAATATCGAGTTTAACGTTTCTGAGCCATATGCTGTAGATGTGACTGAAGGGAAAAATAATCCAATATATAATGCTCATAGCTATCATACTAAAGTTCCTCATCCAGTAATAATGAGGTATATATTACACTATACTCAGCCAGGGGATATTGTGCTTGATAGTTTCGCTGGAACAGGGATGACAGGTATTGCAGCTCAAATGTGCGGAGATCCTGAAATTCAAACTAAATACAAAATCGAGAAGGAATTTTACGATAATAATTTGGCTACTCCAAAATGGTATTCCCGAAAAGCTATTTGTGGCGACTTGAGTCCTGCAGCTTCATTCATTGCAGCTAATTATAATACTCCCATCGATCTGGTACAGTTTAAAAAAGATGCCAATCGAATAATTGAAAAGTTAGAGAATGAATTGGGTTGGATGTATCAAACGAGAGACCAATATGGCAATATTGGTAGAATTAATTACACAGTATGGAGTGATGTTTTTTTGTGCAAAGAATGTAATGAAGAATTTGTTTTCTGGGATGTTGCGTTTGATAAAAATACAGGATCAATCTTAGATTCTTTTAAATGTCCCCATTGTAATGCCAAACTTTCAAAAAGAGAAATAAAGAATGCATATAATACAGTAAGAGATTTGGATTCTGGAGAAATCCTTCAACAAATCAAAACGGTTCCAGTATTAATAAATTATTTTAAACAGAAAAAGAGATTTGAAAAGATCCCCAATAATGATGATTTAGAAACCATTAATCGTATAAATAATTTTGACATAAATAATTGGATTCCAACAGAAAGGATGCCAGAAGGAGATGAGTCCAGAAGAAATGATGTAAATGGATATACAAATATTAATCACTTTTTTACAAGAAGAAACCTTATAGTACTGAGTTATTTACGGGAACTCTGTACAACAAATTCTCTTTTACTGGTTTTTAATTCAATTTCACAAACGCTTGCATCAAAATTAGTTAGATACAATTTAGGGAATAGAGGAAATGGGCCATTAAGTGGAACATTATATATAGGTTCATTGACTGCAGAAAGTAATGTCATAAATATTTTTCGAGGGAAAGTTGAGGATCTTTTAAAAGCATTCTCAAATTCAAGGAGATCGATAATATTTACCTCTTCAGCCACAAACCAGATTCTTAAAAACGATTCAATAGATTACATTTTTACGGATCCCCCATTTGGAGCAAATATTATGTACTCCGAACTTAACTTTATGTGGGAGAGTTGGCTAAAAGTCAAAACAAATAATAAAAAAGAAGCAATTGAAAATTCATCACAGGGGAAGAGTAAATTAATTTACCAAAATCTTATGACAGAATGTTTTTCTGAATATTTCAGAATTTTAAAACCGGGAAGGTGGATGACGGTTGAATTCAGTAACACGAGTGCTGCAATCTGGAATGGTATTCAGGCAGCTATTCAGAAAGCAGGATTTATTATTTCAAATGTAACTGCATTAGATAAACAACAGGGTAGCTTTAAAGCTGTTACTACTCCAACTGCAGTAAAGCAAGATTTGATAATAAGCTGTTATAAACCAGATAGTGATTATATAAGTATCTACGATTCGAGAGATGAAAAAGGGATTTGGGAATTTGTAACTGATCATCTCAAGCATTTGCCAGTTCATTTAAGAAAGGAGAGTAATACTGCATTTATAATTGAAAGAAGTCCAAAAATATTGTATGATAGACTTATTTCACATTTTATTATTAGAGGATTACCAATACCTATTGATGCAAAAGAATTCCAACTCGGATTAAAACAAAAGTATCATGAACGTGATGGAATGTATTTCATTCAAGAACAGGTTCATGAATATGACGAAAAGAAAGCACAAGCACCTACTATAATTGAAGCAGGTTGGCAAATTGCCACCGAAAGTGAAGGCATTGAATGGCTTAAGAGAGAATTACATGGGATCAAACTTAAATACCAGGATATAATGCCGAAATGGATGCAAGCTACAACAGCAATTCGTAAAGGTGATATACTTCCTGAACTTCGTGATATCCTGCAACAAAACTTCATTGAGGAATCGGATGGTAACTGGCGTGTACCAGATATGAACGAGGCTAAAGACCGGGAAATTATTAGGAACAAGGCTTTGCAGAGAGAATTTAGCAGCTATGTTGAGCTGGCCAATAATCCCAAATCCAAGCGAATGAAAGAAGTCCGGGTTGAAGCATTGCGTGCTGGATTTAAGAATTGTTGGGACACAAAAGATTTTCAAACGGTTGTGAATATTGCTAATAAAATTCCCCAAAACCTGTTGATGGAGGATGAACAGTTGCTAATGTATTATGATATAGCCAAAGATCGTGTGTAATGCTTTACCAGGACAAACCCATAGAACTCATTGGTAAACGCAAGACTTTCGGGAAGGTTATTGCACAAATCCGAATTTTAAGCACAGGAGAACTGCTGGATGTGCCGGAAAGTGAATTAAGTCTCCATAACGGGGAAATTTCACCCGATGAGATAACATTCCGGGCAATGGCTTCCAGAATTAAGAATGAGATTGGTAGACAAGGTATGTTATCTCCTCTGGAGAGCAATGTTATTCCTCTGCCACATCAGATTCTTGCCCTGGAAAAGATTATGTCTGGGCAATTCATGCGCTTTCTTATTGCAGATGAAGTGGGTATGGGAAAGACCATTGAAGCAGGACTGGTGCTTAAAGAATTAAAGCTGAGGGGTGTGGTTAAACGTACACTCATTATCGTTCCAAAGTCGGCTATGCTTCAGTGGAAACAGGAAATGAAAAAGCATTTTAATGAGACTTTTCATATTTACGACAGTGAATTAATCAATACCCTCACCCGCACCTTTACCCGCCTGGAAGCAGATAATGAAATAAACATCTGGGCACAACACAACCAGATGATTGTCTCCATGGATGCATTGAAACCTATCGAAACAAGGCAGGGATGGTCAAAGGAAAAGGTTGAGGAATACAACAAATACCGGATTGAAAATGTGCTGGATGCCGACTTTGATTTGCTCATACTCGATGAATGTCATAAGGTAGGGGGCAGTACAGTTACCGTTGGCAGGTATCAGATGGCCGATATACTCTGTAATGCCATCCCTAATGTATTATTGCTGTCGGCTACACCCCACCGGGGTAAATCAGACCATTTCAGGCGAGTACTTCAGTTGCTCGATGCCGATGCCTTTACAGGAGAGGGTATGCCAGCAATTCCTGAACTGGAACCCTATGTTGTTCGTACAGAGAAACGCCAGGCAATCGATTACAACGGAAAGAAGCTATTCAATAAACGATTCACCGAGAAAGTCGAAGTTAAATATCATCCTGAACGTCATCGGAAACAACAATCATTGTACAATGCAGTAACTGAATATGTCATCCATGGATTTAACCTGGCGCAACAAACCAAAAACACTTCGTATGGTTTCGTAATGTTGCTTTTCCAAAGAATGATGAGCAGTTCCACTGAAGCCATCCTCAATGCCATGGAGAAAAGGGCAGCACGACTGTCAGAGGAAAAAGGAGAAATCAGCAAGGAGAATATCCTGAACAATCTTACCGAGTTAGGATTTGAGGGTCAATATGAAATTGATTTCGAATCTAAGGTTTTATCACTGGTCGAAGAAACCCGGGCCAATTACGAGACAGAACTCTCTACTCTAAAAGATCTGATCCGAAGTGCCAAGGATTGTCTGAATAGCGAAACCGATGCCAAAGTGGATTTCCTGCTTGAGAAGTTAACTGAGCTTAAAAGAAAGGAAGAGAATCCAGAACTGAAATTCCTCATCTTCACTGAATTTACTGCCACACAGTTTATGCTGAAGAAAATCCTGGAGGAACGGGGTGGGTACAATTGCGAGTACATAAATGGTTCCATGGAATTTGAGCAGCGGGTGGAAGCCTTAAAGAATTTCAAGGAAAATGCACAAATCCTCATATCTACTGATGCTGCCGGGGAGTCGTTAAATATGCAATTCGCTTATGTTGTCATCAATTACGACATGCCCTGGAATCCCATGGTGGTAGAACAACGAATTGGCCGTGTCGACAGGATTGGTCAGAGTAAAAATGTCCTGGCACTTAATCTTCTCCTTGATAACTCTATTGACAAACGGGTTTATGAAGTGGTTGAAATCAAGCTCAACCAGATCATGAATGAACTGGGTATTGATAAAACCTCTGATGTGCTTGACAGTACACTGGAAAGGGAAAGCATTAACCGATTATATCTGACATCATTGCTCTCACCAGAAAAATTTGAGAAAGAAAGTACCGACTGGCTGGATGATATTAAAAGCAAACTGAAAAATTACCATAGCACAGAAGGTGCGTTACCCATTTTGAATTCTAAAAACATTACCACGGAAAAAACTGACGGGATTAAATATAGTCCACTTCCTGTCTGGCTTGAAACCATGGTCACATCCTATCTGAAATCAAAATCGATTGAGTATACCAATTTGCATGATGGGGTTCGGTTTGCTTTTCCAGGGTTGAAAGAACAGATATATACCTTCGATGTAAAAGAGAGTGTGAACAATCCGATTCCCGAACCACTAAGTCTTCAGCACGAAATCATTCAAACCATCCTGGCCGAAGCTGTCCCTGTCGACAGTAATCAACCCATCCCACAAATAAAAATCGGAACTCTTGAGGGAGCGAATGGTACCTGGTCGCTATGGCAACTGATTGTAAAGAACAGGTATGAAGAGCAAAAGGTAATATTGCCGGTCTTTATATCTGAGGAAGGAGACATATTTCCTGCATTTGCTGAGGACGTATGGCAGAAAATCTCTGGTTCACACAACGATATTCAGGTTTTGAGAACAATTTTCCCACCTGATGTAAAAGCCATACTTGATTTTAATACAGGGAAAGCCGAAGAGATTCTGGGAGACAGGTACAGGGATATGGAAAGAACCATAATGCAGAATACAGAACGTATAAAACAAAACAAGCAGAATTCCTACGAGTTTCAGATGAAACAACTGAATAAAATAGGAATTGAGAATATCCGGGAATCAAGAATTCGAAAGCTGGAAAAAGAAAAATATGTCTGGGAGAAAAGTCATGAACTTCAGAAGGAGATCATACCAGAATTAAAGTGTTTGCTATTAATGAAAACAATGAATGAGTAAGCTGCTGAATATAATACAGAAACATGTTCAATCATATCAATATCGCATCCTTGTGTTTGATAAGGATGGGATATTTGATTATCCAGAGATTCAGGCAGATCTCTCATCCAAGGGATATGAAGTTGTTTTTGTAAAATCAGCATTTGAGTTTCGCATTCATTTTGAGTTGAACAGCTCATCCGAGCATTCTATTATCTATGTAACCCGTAAGACTTTCCCTGTTTTACCAGATATTCGAAATAACACTAAAATCATCGATATCGGATTAAGGAATATTTATCCGTTTCTGGATTCTGCTGCACTTAATGGATTAAGTTTTACTGTATTGAATATCCTGGCAGGATATAAAATCTATGAGTCACTTGGCTATATTGAAACAATTAAATTCATTCTGGAGAACATATATAACGTTGATTTTGATACGCTGAAATCCGGAAGGGGGAAAGAGCGGTTATTGAATGCATTGATAACCGTTTACCTGGAAAAAAATGGAGTGAATAAGGCAGTCACGGATTACCTTTCACAACAGGTTAAACCCTATTTCCCCGAGCTTGTTCAGGTTGGTCTGACAAGACATAACCTGTTAACATTTATTGAGAAAAAATGGGAAGCATGGGTGCTTCAACAAGAAAGCGTCATCAATTTTGAAGAGTTTTACCTTGCCAAAACCATTGGGTTCATGTTCATAAAAGGCCAGTTAAAACCAGTTCAGGTCACAAAAGAGCGATACGAATCCTTTGCAACAAAAGTGGGAGTGTTTTATGACCAGGAGCAATCTCTTCGGGACGAATTAACCATGCTCGTTGAGTACCTCAACACTACCATTTCTGTTATTGAAGACAAACCCCAGGAGTGGTTTGATATCATTCAGATTATTGCCAGAGCAAAAACACTTTCATTAAAATGTCGGAGCAACAACTCTGCTAATGACCTTGGCCAAATTGAAAGCCGAATTAATGAGAGATTTCAACTGTTTCTGGAAGCCAGTTACGATTCACTCATAAGCAGAAGTGGGAGCAAGCATCCGTATCTGGTAACAAGGGTATTGGAATATATGCGTTATCATCCGAGTGAAAAGAAAGCATTGATTGTTTTGGATGGCCTATCATACTGGCAATGGATAGCTATTGCAGAGACATTAGAAAAGGAAGCCATTTCATCGGAACCGAAATCCACTTTTGCCTGGATACCTACAATAACAGCCTGGTCAAGACAAGCCATTCTCAAAGGAGATGTCCCAGAATTAAATGAATCAAACTCAAATGAAGAAAAGCATTTCAAAGCATACTGGAGAAACCTTGGAAATGCAGAACATCAGATCGAATACATCAAAACAGGAGTAAACAAACCACCTGACCTATCAAACATAAGCTCCAGATCAATCATTGCTTATGTCATTAATGACCTGGATGATCTGATGCACGGAGTATTAATGGGTGACGAACAGTTGTTTTTGTCGACCCTGCAATGGGCAGAATCAAATTTGCTTTCAAATCTGATTCAAAAGCTGAAACAAAAAGGATTTAAGATTTTCATTACCACAGACCATGGCAATATAGAAGCTACCGGAATCAGGAGTCTGAAGTTAAATGAGAAATTTGGTGCATTGTCACGAAGCAAAAGACATATCCGTTTTTCCAATGAAACACTGAAGAATGAATTTCTCAAAAGTAATACTTCTCTGCCAGTTGGGATAAAAGATTTATCGGTTTACCTGAAAGATAAATCTGCTTTTGTACCGGAGAATGACCGGTTAATCACACATGGGGGAAGTCATTTTTGGGAAGTAATAATACCATTTATAGAGATATAATGAAGGAGAAAGGAAAATATATCGGCATAAACCAGCGGATACCATTTAAAGTGTTGAATGATGGAATTATCAGGTTATTACAGTCGGGAGAAGTTACGCTGAATGACTTCAGGCAGGACATGAGTCAATATTCAAAAGGAATCAACCGAATTGAAAAGGCATCAAAATATGCGATGCAAACACTTTCCCGGCCATCCATCATTAAAACAATACAATCGAAATTCAATCCCGAATCCTATAACCTGCTTTCTGAAACCGACAGGAAAGCAATGATAATATGTTTACTGGCATTGACCTATCCAATAACCTACGACATGTTGGTTTCGTTGAGTGCCATTTTCAAAGTCCAGCCACAGGTAAACCGTTCAACCATCAACTCAAAAATGAGTGCACACTATGGTAGCAACCGAACCTTGGATATTGCCATTGACGCCCTAATTCCGATGATAATTGAGCTTAATACAGTTAAACGAACCAAAGTATCCATTTATGAATTAGAAGTCAGGAAAACCATTAAAAACCCCTTTATTTCCGAGCTATACATTTACACAGATATCAAACTCTCAGGGTCCAAAACCATACTGCTTGATGACCTTCAATTCCGGCCATGGTTCATGTATTTTGAGCCAATGCTGAATTTGAACAAGATGACCATTTTGAAACATTCTGAGGGAAGAGTTGGCGGGGGGTATTTGGGGATTGCAGGATTGAATTAACAAATAACTGAAAATATAACATATGAAAAATGTTGAAACGCCCGATAAAATCAATTTGTCAAATCTTATTACAGAGATAAAGAAAGGAAATTATGTTATCCCGGATTTTCAAAGAGAATTTGAATGGGAACCCTGGGATGTCAGAGATTTAATAAAATCCATTTTTATGGATTATTACATAGGAACCCTTCTGCTGTGGAAAGCAAGTAAAGAAAATGTAAAAGCATTGAATTGTACCCCATTGTATGCATTCAACGATGACAAGGGCAAACCACAACATATTGTATTGGATGGCCAGCAAAGGTTGTCTGCTATTCATTATGCATTCTTTCACCACCAAAATAATTATCCTCGTAGGAAAAGTAAGTACTTCTTCTTTTTAAACATTCATGATCTTTTAAGAGAGAATTATGATGATGCTTTCGATTATCAAATAGAAAACAGACGAATCCGTAAATTAATCAGTGAAAAGAATCTGCAATATGAAAAACATATTTTCCCATTAAACCTAATGGAAAATGGAGCATGGAAGATTACCAGTTGGATTAACGGTTATAAAGAATATTGGGAAAAGCGACTCAATCATGAAGAGCTTAAAGAAAATGAACAGCAGATAATTAAAAAGTATGTTTCTCAAGGGGATGAATTTTCAAATATTCTTGAAGAACTTTTTAATCAATATTTCATCAGTTACATCGAACTCGATAGAGAGATCTCAGTTGCAAAAGTATGTGACATTTTTACCAACATCAATAGTAAAGGGATAGCGCTGAATATTTTCGATCTACTCAATGCTCTGCTGCGCCCATTCGATGTGTATTTGAAAGAGATGTGGCATAATGTAATGAACGAATTAAACATTACCGATAATAGCAAAATGAAGATATATATTCTTCAGGTGATGTCTATACTTGAACAAAATTACTGTTCTCCTAAGTACCTGTATTACTTGGTTCCGGGTTCAAAAAAGACGATTAAAATTGATCGAAATACAACAGAAGAAATAGTATTGATAAATGATAAAGATGAATTTATTCAAAAGTGGGAGAATTCCGTTCGGGCAATAAAAAAAGCCATTAAAAAAATCCAAAATCCAAGGGACTTTGGAGTAATTAATTCGAACTTCTTTCCCTATGCATCAATTATACCTATATTCTCTGCAATAAATCATTATGTTGATTATGAGCAGTTAACAAATCGACTGGATGTAAGAGATAAGTTGAAAAAATGGTACTGGTCATCCGTCTTTACAAATAAATATTCAAGTTCTGTTGAATCAACAGCAGCAAAAGACTTCCAAGACCTAAAAAGGTGGTTCTCTGATGACACAAATGAAATAGACTCTGTTACGGAATTTATAATAGAATATAAGACGATGGCTTTAGAAAACGAGAAGAAAAACTCAGCCAAATACAATGCTATCTTCAATTTAATGATAATCAAAGGAGCCAAAGATTGGTCGACATTCGATTTACCGGAATACGGAGACTTGGACGATCATCACATAGTTCCACAAAGCTGGGGAAAAGAAGTTGACGGTATCGGTGATAAAATCAATACTATATTGAATAGAACTCCACTTGCGCCTGAAACCAACAGGGTAATTATTCGAAAACAATTACCTAATGTTTATCTCAAAAAAATGTTCGATGATAATTCACTAAATCCTGATAAAGTATACAAAGTATTGGAATCACACTTTATATCAAAGAAAGCAGTGGAAATACTGTTAAGAGAAAATTTCAATAAGGATGATTACTTTGAATTCATTAATGAAAGGAAGAAAACTATAATTGAAGCAATTGAGAAAACTATTATATCTGATGAAATTGATTTACCAGATAATCTTAAAGAGTTAAATGAAGATTTACAGACTCTGGAACTTGCTCTCCGGGATCTTATCGCTGATATATTGAATCCAATTTCATCTAATCCATTTAAAGATTTTGTTCCCGGAGACATTCAGGAGAAGGTATATTTAAGGATTAATCAATGTTTTAAAAGGAATCCTCATTACGACAGTGAAGAATTTGAAAAGTTCAGGAAGAAACTTGATTATTTTGATTTACAGGAATACTGTAAGTTAATCACATTAAATAATGTCTGGGGCCATTTCGAGGGAATGTTCAGAAATAAACAACAGCTTCAGGACAGATTCAGCAAATTGGGTGAGCTAAGAAACGCTATCAGACATATCAGGATGGTGGATGATGTGACACGATTAGATGGTGAAGCTGCAATAAAGTGGTTTAAACTTGCCTTGGGTATTTAATTGCTCATTACTATGTAGCTTTTGGAGATTTGAATTAAAACTTAGATTCATAACACAAAGAAATAGTTGAATAGTGAAGAGACCTTCAAAAGATGATTTCTCAAGATACTTTGAATTCGATTTAAAGCCGTCTCAGCAAAGAGCATTTTCTCTCCTGCAATTATTTGCTCTGAATCCCAATTCAAAAGTATTCATACTGAATGGATATGCCGGTACAGGGAAAACGACCTTAATGGGTGGACTTATCAAATGGCTGGATGAGAAGGATATTACTTTTTCCTTATTAGCTTCAACAGGGCGTGCTGCGAAAATTCTTTCCGATAAAACCAAATCAGAAGCCAGAACAGTTCACAGTCATATTTACACTTTTAACGACCTGGATGATGATCTTGAAAAAATGAGTTCTGTTCAACAGGAATTAAGGGTAGATGATAAAGGCCAGATTAGTCTGCTTTTTGATCTTAAAATTATTGAGTCCGAATCAGAAAAAATATATATAGTTGATGAATCATCAATGATCTCCGATACTCCCGATAAATCTGCATCATTTGCAAAATTTGGAAGTGGGGAATTATTGAAGGATCTGTTTAAGTATGACAAAAAAGGTAAATTCATATTTATTGGAGATCCATGTCAGTTACCACCCATCGGGCAGAATATTTCTCCGGCTTTATCAAAAGAATATATTCAAAATCATTACAATATTACTGTTGAAGAGTTTGAACTTACTGAAATTGTAAGGCAGTCTGCAAGAAGTAGTATTATAGATGCTTCTGTGAAGATCAGGGAACTTTATCAGAATAATCCAACTGTGAAATTTGCATCATTCCCTTTGAAAAACCACCCCGACATTGAAATTCACAGTTCTCATGTTAGTTTACTTAATTCATATATAGCACAGATCAACGAAAATGGTTTTGAACATTCAACTTTGATTAGCCAGACTAACAGACACTGTTCCGACCTTAATAAAATTATCAGATCTGCGCTGGAAAAGCAAAGTACACAGTTAGAACCAGGTGATATATTAATGGTGACCCAAAATAATTATTTAACAACCCTGGTTAATGGGGATGTAGTGGAAGTCTTACAAACCGGACAAAAAGAGTACAGATGTGGATTGTCTTTCGTAAAAGTACATGTCAGGGAATTATCCTCCGGAGAAACATATTCGGTTTTGCTTATTGAAGACATCTTATATTCGATGTCTACTAACCTAAACAACAAGCAACATAAAGATCTGATGATTGATTATTACCACCGTATGAAAAGCAATGGTATCAGTCAAAAGGACAGAGCATTTAAAGACAGAATGCTTACTGATCCATATTTAAACGGATTAAAAGCAGTCTTTGGCTATGCTCTAACATGCCATAAGAGCCAGGGAGGTGAATGGAATGAGGTTTTTTTATATCTTGATAATAAAATACATGGGATTCCCAAACCTGGAATATATCAATGGTTATATACCGCTCTTACACGAGCAAAGACAAGACTACATATTGTAAATGATTGGTTTATAAAATAAAGCATATGAACTCAAAATTATTAGTACAAGAATTTAGTTCAAATAATAGCCTAACAACAGCTATTTATAATTTTATTTTGGATAATCAAATAAACATTGATGATCGAGAGTCTGAGTTAATCTCAAAGAGATTCATAAAGAAAATAATTGAAAGATTTGGTGTAGCAGTAAATGGGGTTGTTACTGTAAATCCAAATACAAAAATTGAAGATGAAGATATTGTTCATTTACAACAATTTGACATCAGATTTATTTGCAAGGAAAACATTGAATATATTGATAATAAACCTAAAGGTGAGAGGTTGACTTCATCAACAGACCAAGAAGAAAAAGACAAGGTTCTCTATTCAGGAGAAAATAAAACTAAATCAATAAGCGAAAATCCGGATTTAAACCCAAAAGATAAATTTCGAACTTCTATTAATGTGGATCATATTATTGAGGATCTTTTGAGAAACAATTTTGGAGTTGAGAACATTTCCGAAGTACTACACAATGAATATAAAAGAGCATTTTGCTTTCTTATAAAATTATTTCAAGACCTGGGACAGTCTCAGGTGTATAAATCAAAGTATAGTTATCAAGTTGCAGATTTTATAAAAGATCGTGTACTTGATTCAAACCTTGGTAAAGAATTATCTATCTCCAAGCATCAATATTCATCAACGGGGATGCTTATAGACAAACTTTTGTTGGGTAAGGCCGAAAAAGAAAATGAACTTCGACAGTTAATCGAGGATTTAACTACAGGACAATATGACAAGAACTTATTTAGGTTTTTACAGGAATACAGCAAGCTAACTAACAGTTCTATATCTCAGTTCATGATATTTCCTTTGCTTGATAAAAACCTATCTAATCGAGTAGCAATAGAAAATCTGATAAAGGCTATTAATGAAGCTAATCAAAAAACTGAAATTGAGGATAAATTCTTGCATTTTGAATCCACAAAAGGTTTATTCGAAAGTTATTTTCAAACCATAGAAAATAGTGACACATATAGTCAATCTTATTTTAAAGAGATTTATAATCATCTGTGGGATCTTCTTAGGACTGTTTGTGATGCAATTAAAGAGAAATCTGCAATAATCTCAGCTATAGCTACATCAAAAAAATACAATTTTCAAAATACTGATGCGCCTCATCAAGACATTTTTATTTTCATTTCCAATAATGGAGAAGGCTTAGCCAGAAACATTAAGTTAACATCGTTAAACAAATATTTCTCATTTGAAGAAGTAAATGCAGGATTATTGAAACCCGGTGAACAGAGGGAAATTACAATCCATGCACAAATAGTGTACACAGATGATTTTAAACCAGAACTTGAAATCCAATTGCATTGGGAAGAAACCTCAGGTAAAGTAATTGCGGAAATTTCTAAAGTTACTTTTGAGCAACAGGACACGGATATTCCATGGGAAAAGTTGATCAAGCAAAATTTGTTTACTATTCAAATTATTGAAGATAAAAACAAACTATATGGCAGAGATGATATACTGGAAGAATTGAAGATAAATATACTGAGTGACAACATTATTTCATATAAAATATGGGGGCAAAAACGTGTTGGTAAATCGTCAATTGTAAAAACACTTAAAACTATACTTAATGCTTATGATAACATTATTGTTGTATATAGGAGAATTGGAGGAATCCGAAATTCTGATCCATTAATAACATTGAACGAGCTTGGAGAGAGCTTATGTTCCGAAGTTATAAATGAGATTGATACAAAAGTAAAATTACCACATATACGGGAACAACTTAAAAAAATCTCTGTACCATCTTTTAATGGATCGCTTTACCCACTGGAGTCTTTTCTTAATAAGCTAAATAGAATTGAGAGTTCCTTAAAGTTTATCTTTATTCTTGATGAATTTGATAGAATTAATGAAGAGTTTTTTCTTCCAGGTAATCTTGGTGAGGTACTTTCTCAAGGAATAGGGAAAGGCTTGAATGAAGAAAAATACATTGGGTTCTTATTGGTAGGATCGGAAAATATGCAGATTCTTGACAGACAAGGAATGAACTATAATAGTTATCGTGAAAGAGAAGTTGATACTTTTAGCAAAATTACACAGTACGAATCATACAAAAATATAGTTGTCGGCCCTGGGAACCCTTATTTAATATTCTCTGAAGAAGCTATCGATAAAATTTTTGATATAACAAATGGTAATCCATATTTTACTAATCTTATATGTCAAAACGCTTTTAATAATGCTTATAAGAACCGTGACGCATATATCGATATTCACAGTACGAATTTTGCAGTAGATCTTATTGTTAAATCATCCCAGAAAGGACATTTTGAGCACTTCTGGGGAGATGGCTTAACTGAGGAAAGTGATTCAAAAAAGGAAAGAAAAACAGATATTAGAAGGAGGATACTCGTTAGTTATAGTCTTTCATATATCCAAGAAACTGAGAATTACCCAAGCAAATCTGATATTTTAAAAAACTTTAAATATCCTAAAGAATATAAAATTGAAGTCTACGAAGTAGAAAACACAATTACTGAATTTTTTAATAGAAAAATATTTTATGAATCATTCAATTCTATCAGGATTAAACCTCAAATTTTTGAACGCTGGTTAGTCGGCACGGGAAAAACATTAATGATTGAAGGTGTCTCCGATCTTGAAGCACAGCATCGAGAAAAAGAATTGGAACTAAAATTTGCACTTAAAGAGGAAGAGATTAAAAGACTCAGTGATGCATACATTTTTGAAGGAAAGAAAATCACAATTGATCAATATAAAAGATATTTCAAACAATTTGGCAATTCGATAGAGCAAAGACGAATATTCAACTTGATTGATTCAATCTATTTTATTTCACAAGAAGAAATAAATGAATTCTTTAAGAATGAACTACGCAATATCTTTTTCAAACAAGTTTTTGAGGTAAAGGAAGGTATCCGAACAGTATTTAGGGAAGGTATAGAAATCTTTTCATTTTCAAAAGATTATGAAGAATACCTGCCAATTATTGATACATTTAAGAAAATGAGTAGGATAAGAGCTACTAAAACCGTCAAAAATTTGGTTGATGATAAAGATCTATTGAAAAAAAATATTCCTACTGAAATCATATTCTTTGAACCAATTTTAGACAATATTATTGAAATCCAACCTAAATTACTTGATTTTTTGCAAAATGAGCTGATTAAGGATAAAATTCAGGTTAGACTTATTAGCATAGTAATATCAACAAAAGTAAAGACAGGTTTAATAAGAAACACATCTGCTTTTAATAATTTTAAACTTGTTTTCTTACATGAAATCGAAGAAACTAAGATTAAACCATTCATTGATGGGACTGAGCTATTTGAAAAAATCGATGAAGCTAATCAGGTTTATGCAGAGGTGCGAAGATTCTTTCCAAATCTTAGCAAAAATACGCTCTTAGTTCTTTTTGAACCATTCTGTCCAAGCAAGTCATGTCCTATATTATGGTGCAAAACATCTCAGTTTACACCTCTGTTCCCAAATATGGTTGGCAGTTGTTCAGGTGCAGAAAACATTTCAGATTCAGAACAATTAAGATTAAGGCTATATACTGCTAATACAGAATTATCTCAAAAACTTAATCGTTATATTATTGATAGACTCAAAAAAAGAGGAGAATTAGATGGCGGGAAAGATTGGTTTAATGTCGATTACATTCCTAAAGGAGTAATGGAATCAGTCAGTTCAAAATGGATACAAGAAGGCCAAGAATC
>ERZ795057.1836-NODE-1836-length-17433-cov-9.462596_pt1 | contig 17433 bp, 13 predicted proteins | sample MGYA00375141_ERZ795057 | MGnify/ENA primary metagenome ERZ795057 (study PRJEB30186, sample SAMN05720163) | activated sludge metagenome | isolation source: Anaerobic digester | place: Hong Kong | collected 2015-01-26 ... | reverse complement strand
GTTTATCAGGCCGACGGAGATATGCCTGAATTTATCCGGTTTATTGGTTTTCGGCGCTCCGGGAATGCAACTGCATTTATACTTGATGCATGTAGTTAAATTGAATTTATGTTTGGTTAAAATGAAAAGGTCTGGCAAGATATCACAGAACTTGCCAGACCTTTAATCATTAGATATAAATAAATGCTTTTGCCGGCCAGCCTTATGCACTTCCGGCCGGTCAGTCTTACTTAATTACAATCTTTTTCACCTCTGAAAATCCGGGGCTGACCACCTGCAAAAAATACATCCCGCTGCCATGGGCGCTCAAATCGAGGGTGAAGGTGTCGCCATTCCACGGAATAAACCTGATCGGGCGGCTCATATTGTCATAGATGATAATTTCGCCGTTCTTCAGATTGATGGTTTTTTCGAGGGAAATTTCGAAGATGCCGTTTGAAGGATTCGGGAAAACCAGCAATGCATTTTCTGCAACGGGTTTGGGCTCTGATTTTACAACAATCATAGGGCTGGTAGCGTATGAAATCACGTAGCTGGCAACATCAAGCACCGGGTTAAAACCATCGTTGCAATCGGAGCAGGTAACACCGGTCTGACAGTCCGGATGGTTCGGGTGGCAATAATCCACGTAATTTTCGAAGAATTTATATCCGAGGGTAACATTCCCTGCATTCACATATTCATCCAGGCTGAAATTGAACCAGGGCGCGATACTTCCCGGACACCATCCGGCGCGGTTGTGGTACCATGTGCCATTCTGCGGCTGACAACCATCGGGATTCGGATTGCAGGTGTTCCAGTTTATCTGGGAATACTTTTTTGCTCCGTTAACATAAATGTCGTGGGTTGCATTGTAAAATTCCGCGGCATTGCTGGTATTGAGGTCGCCCCATCCATGTCCGGTCGAAACCAGTTTAAGCCTCGAGCCAACCGTATTCTCAGGATATTCATACTGAAAATCGGTAACCGGTTGCAGGTTGGCATAATCACCGAAGGGGAATATTTCGCGCCAGACTTCTTTCACCCTGCTGTAGAGATATGCAGGGGTGCCGGAACGGTAGTCGAGGGTGAGGTCATACAGAAACCCGTTGTCCAGGGTCGGACAGGTTGCCCTGAAAGCCGTTTTTCCCTGCAGTATACTCATGTAATCAGTAAGGTCGATAGAGTGGGAACAGGCCACTCCGTAAGGAGTGATGTAGCGGATAATCTCCACCCAGTTGCCTTCCTTGTCCTGCGCTTCGAAATAGGCCACGCGGTCCCAGGCGCCGCAGCCGCCCGTGGGGCAGTGTACATTGAGGGTCGCGATGATCTGATCATATGCACCCAGGAATGAGGGCAGATTGGCTTCAGCTGTTTGGGTGATCTGCGTAGGATTGAGCCAGATATCCTTGAAAGCCTGTACCGAAGCATTGGTTGCGGCCGGCTGAATGCTTATGCTCATGGTTTCGGTCTTTACTGCGCCGAAATTGTTGGCTGAAAGCACTTCAATGGTATGGTTGCCGTATCCGGGAGGCGTCCACCATCCGGTAAAATGACCGTTCCAGAAGTTCTGGGCATCAACGGTCTGGCCGTTAATTCTGAATTTAACCCACGCTACAGAAAACAGTTCCGGAAAATCAATGGTAGAAACGGCTGCCAGTTGAATGGGCGAGAGCACCGGCACATATACATTTCCCGGTAACGGATTACGTATGTCAATGTCGGGGAGATGGGTCTGCGGGTCGAGCACATGAAAGCGCTGAATTACCGGTTCGGCGGGATTGTACTGACCGCCTCCGGGCTGGGTGGCCTCCACTTCAACAAGACCGGGTGCTCCGGTCAGTGTGATGATATTACCTTCCACGGTGGCCGGGCCTGAAAGAATATTAAAATAAACCGGTAATCCGGAGGTGGCTGTTGCTTCAATGGCGAAAGGGGGCTCGCTGTTCAGTTTATTCGGGACAGGGGGGAAGGAAATGGCCTGGTAGGTAGGATCAAGGGTTCCGTTGAAGTTAGAAGTTTCCCCGGTTAGCCTGAAGTTGATCAGATCGGCATCCCGGTCAGGGGAATCAACCTCAGAAGTGAGTTTGGTAATGGAAGTGTTGTCACCTCCGGGAACGCCCTGGTTAAATTTGTAATACATTTCCAGTCCCGGTTCCTGTCCGGTGAGTTCGTTGTCCATCATATCCTGAATCTCTTCCTGGGTAAGGGCTTTTGACCAAACACTTACCTCGTCGGTGCGGCCGCACCAGTAAAAGTCGAGTCCGGCCAGAATGCTGCGTCCAATGGAGAACGCAATATTTGTAGCGGTAAATGTTCCACTGGCGGCTTTGCTGCCTTTCAGGATTCCGTTTACATACAGTTTTATTGCACTCCCGTCGTAAATCCAGGCAAAATGCTGCCACACCTGCGGAATCACGGTGTTGGCCGGGGCTACATATTCGAAAAGGGTACCGGCAGAGTTCTGGAAACGGCATTCCACCTTACCGTCAGCAAGCTGGATCATGTAGAAACCCTGCGTGCCCCTGAAGCCCATCAGTCCTTGTCCGTAGCCAAGCTGATCGTCGTAAAACCATCCGGCGATGGTAATTCCGGGTTTATTGGCAATGTACTGGGAACCGTTTTCAAGTACCACATAATCAAGGTTGGAACAATCATAGTGCAGGTACTGGTTCGTTTGTGCCCTGAGGCCGGAAAGTGCCGTAAACAGCAGGGCCATCGTCATCAGGGTTAGTTTCAGGTAATTGTTTTTCATGTCTCAGGATTTTGGTTGTGTTGATATTGATGGTTTTTCTTTTAAGCGTTTACCTTTCGGGAATCCACCACATCTTAATGCCCGGTTCGTCACCTCCCTGTTTCAGTCGTGCTTCATTCAGGTTGGCTGCATTGTACTGGTTTTCGGATGGGGGATAAGGCATTCTGAAGTGTGCAATCGGATCACCTTCCCTGGGCGTCATGCCGGTGCGCCGTGCTTCAGCGTATGCTTCCCAGGGCTGCCTGAATGCATCAATCCAGCGCTGGGTGTATATAAAGCGAAGTTTTTCCTCCTCGCTGGTGGCATTCCAGGAGCCGAATTTCATCAGTACAGAAGCTGCATTCAGGTTTTGCGGAATGGTGATTTTATCGGTAAACTTCACCCCGGAGATTGGCAATCTTAAGCGGTCAGCCAGATTCATCCACCATTCAACTGAAGCATTTATTCCATTCATGTATTCAATGTCGGCAGCCGATTTATCTTCGGCAACCCCGATACCCCTGAAGTATGCTTCTGCTTTGATGAAATGCACTTCTGCACCCGTCATCAGAATAACCGGCATATTGTTTTCGTCGGCTATGATGAAGAAATTGAAAGGGGAGTAGTTGACGTTGTTTTTGATATGATAGTTTCCCATATCGTCGCGGTGGCTGCCATAAGGAATTCCCTGGGCCGACGGTGTTCCCTGGTCCGGAATCTGAGGAAAAGGGATCCACTGCTCATTTTGATCGCCTTCGAAGAAAATGTAAGCCCGGGGATCAAAAATGCCGGAACCGGCGGGATCATCTGTATTGGAGAACTGATGCCAGATGTTTGATCCCATCCGGAGGCCATTGTGCTCGCGAAACGACCAGCTTACACTTTCGTTTGAGAAGCCGTTGGCCCCGGGCCAGATGCAGGCGCTTTCCAGCACAGGGGTGATGAAATCATATCCGTAAATTACCGGCAGATTGTTTTCAATGATATCGCCAATAATGGCTGAAGCCAGCTGAGGCTCCTTTTCTGCCATGCGCATGGCATGGCGCAGCCTGAGCGAATTGGCGAATTTGCGCCACATCTCGCGCCTGCCGTTAAACAGCTTGTCGAAGTTGGCAAAGGTGGTGAATGGCTCAGCGATTGCTGCGGTGTCATTGATGTTTTCGGCTGCCCAGGCAAGGTCGTCGAGCAACGACAAATATATGTCGCGCTGATCATCGTAAACCGGGTAAAGTTTGCCAAGGTCCTGGTATCCGTAGCCTGCCCCGGAATATGGAATGTCGCCGAATATGTCTGTCAGCTTAAATGTCTTATATGCTCTGACGATCAATAGCATGGCCTTCATGTTGGTGGTGGCCGGCGTCTCCGGATAAGTGGCAATCCTTTTTTCCAGTTCCCTGATGGCAGGCAGGGTTTTGTAATAGTTCGACCACATATCCTCAGTGCCAAGGGTAAAATTACCCCATGCCGATTTGGTCAGTGCCGCCTGCTGGTTCTGGGCATACAATATTTCGTTGTTGATGTAGAATTGTTCGTTCCAGGTTGGCAAGAGCGACTGAATTATACCGTTGAATAAGGAGCCGTCACTTGCCGTGGTGAATCCCTGCGGATTGTTGTCAATCTCTTCGAAGTCCTTCCGGCAGGAAGCCAGCATAAGAACTGAGCTTAAGAAGAGTAGAAAATATTTGAGTTTCATATTGAAGTTTTTTCTTGATTTAGGATTTCCCCTTTGAATTGTATCCTGATTCCGTACTTTATCTGCCAGGTTCAGAAGGTAGCGCTGGCGCCAAATGTAAATGACCTTACTCCCGGGAATGATGCCCATTCAAAACCCTGGGCATTTCCTGACCCCATAATCCCTTCCGGATTGATATTATCAGGCAGTGTGGTATAGATGTAGAAAAGGTCGCGGCCGGTCACCGAAAGGGTAAGGCTTTGGAAAACCCTGGTTTTCTTCAATATGGAAGCCGGCAGGGAGTAGCTTACAGAGATTTCGCGCATTTTTACCCAGGTATTCTCCAGTATGCCCGGTGTAGAGACGAATTTGCCCCATCCGCCCGCATTGGGAAGGTATTTATAGTAATAATGAACAACCTTGTCATTAACGGTTCCGTCTTCATAGACCCCTTCCAGCACAACCCCGACATTTCGTGTAATCCCGTCGGGATCAGTATACGGGAGGCCGCCTCCGTCGCGTTCCAGCAGCGTTGACGGGCTTTGTCCGGTCTGCTGTGAAATCACCCATGAACCGCAGTAGATATCACCGCCCCATTTTGTATCAATAAGGGTGCTGATTTTGATATTCCTGAATATCCATTCAGTAGTAAAGCCACCGATAAAGTCCGGCGAGGCATTGCCGATGGGCACGCGGGTGTCGGTGATTTTGTAATGGGTGCCTGCATCGTTCAGGATACGGTTGCCGTTGGCATCATATACATAATCATATCCGGTAATGGTGCCGTATTCACTGCCTTCGTAAAGTTCCATCGCGGGCCCGTTCAGACCCCAGATATCGGCCAGATGATAGGTGTCGGAATATCCGCCAAGGCTGAGGATACGGTTACGGTTACGCGCAAGGTTCAGGCCGGCCTTCAGAATAAAACTCCGGGTCTGAAGGGGAACGGTATTGAGTATAATTTCAAATCCTTTGTTGGATAGCTCGCCCCGGTTGATGGTTATATTGTAGGAGCCCGAACTCACAGGAACAGGCAGGCTGAGAATCTGGTCAAAGGAATACTGATAGTACCAGGTAAAATCTACATCAATGCGGTTGTCGAAGAGACCCAGGGTAACGCCTGACTCATATCCGGTAACGAACTGAGGTTTCAATTCAAACGGCGGGATTACATCCGGCAGAAAACTGGCTTGCTGTCCGCCAAAAAGGCTGCTGTTGTAGTAAAAATTCTTCTGATAGGCCATGGCAGGACTGGCCGTTTGTGCAATGCCTCCCCTTATTTTCATGAAGTTGAGCCAGGGGAGTTTATTTTCAAATCTGAACGCTTCACTGGCGATAAAACTGAGTGATGCTGATGGATAAAAGTAGGAGTTATTGTTTGAAGGCAGGGTTGACGACCAGTCATTACGACCTGTTAATTCCAGAAACAGATAGTTTTTGTATGACAGGTTCAGGAAGGAGAACACAGAATTTGTACGCTGCCTGAGGATGGTTTCGGAAGGGATCAGTTGCGCTCCGGCATTACCGCTGCCAGGATTGATCACCATGGTGTTTCCGTCGTCATCGGTTTCGAAGATGTAATCGGTAAAGTTGAAAAAAGTATACATGTTGGGGTAGTACCAGGTGCCCGATTTTCCTGCAATGCCGTATGCATTGTAGTCCCATCGGCTGCTGCCGGCACTCAGCCTTACATTGATTCCTGAACCCAGGATTTCCTTCTTTTCGGCGGTGAGCAGCACCTCCATATTGTCGTTTGTATTCCTGGCAAGGCTGTTGCTGTAGCCGCCACCGAGCATTCCAATGAAATCAACGGGTTTATTCTTTGAGGTAAATTGTTTCACCGTATAATCTCTTCCTATACGGCCGGTGGCGTTCAGCCAGGGAGTGATGTCCCAGGTAAGGGCAACCGCCCCGGTATATTTGTCGCGGTCCTGCCATGTATTGTTGTTGTAATAATTCCACCAGATATACCGGTCCACATACAAAAAGGGATAGTCGTCAAGCAGGTTGCGCGATCCGTCAGGCATCTGGTATGTATCCCGGTCGATACCCTGGTAGCTGCGCGGCCATGAATAGAGAAAGCCTTTGCTGAAAGAGTTGCCGTCTTCGCCGATCATGGGACTGTTTTTGCGTTTGAATTTCACGTAAGTAAGCGTTGCATCGGCCCTGAGCTTCTCTGATATCTTGATGTTTGTCCCGAAATTAATGGTGGTGCGGTTGTAATTGCTGTTGTTGATGATGGGGGTGTGGTCCTGGTTTGTCATCGAAAGCCGGATGGTTCCCTTGTCATTGCCTCCCTGCACCGAAACATTATGCGTTTGGGTGATGCCCTGCCTGAAAGGCATTGAGAGGTTATCCGGCTGGGGAGTGTAATTGCGCATTTCGCCGTCCCACCATTTGATCAGTTGTCCTTTCATTTCAGGTCCCCATGAAACGGCAGAGCCATAATACCCGAATTCCTGCGAGGTGGTGGAGGTTGTCCCGTCCTGATCCAGGATCAGCTGGTCGTTGCCATATATCCCGGGGTAGAGCAGGGTTCCGTTTTCATCCACCGGAAAAACTGGTTCGGTGAGGGAAACGGGCCCGCCGTGACCGTATTTGTTCTGCACTTCTCGGTAACGGTAAGGGTCGCTCATTTTGACGGTGTAATTATAGGTAACACCCAAACCCTGTTGCTTTTTGCCCCTTTTGGTGGTAATGAGTATGACTCCGTTGGCTCCGCGTTCGCCATAAAGCGCCGAAGCGGCTCCGCCTTTAAGAACTGTATAGTCTTCAATATCAAACGGGTTGATATCGGCTATTCCATTTCCCCAGTCCACGCCCCGGCCGATATTGTCAAGCCCCGGATTATTGTCAAGCGGAACATTGTCAACCACAATCAGGGGTTGGTTATTGCGGGCGAGGTTGTTGTTGCCTCGGATTACAATGCGTGTGGAACCGCCTTCAACGCCGTCGCCCTGCGATATCTGCACCCCTGCGCTCCGGCCTGCCAGGGCTCCGATTACATTGGGCGTTGATGAACGCAGGATTTCGTCGGTATTCATCTTTTCTGATGAATAGCCGATCTCCCTTTTCTCCCGTTTAACCCCTAGGGCAGTCACCACCACTTCTTCAAGCCTCCTGGCTTCCGGTACAAGTGAAACATCAATAGTGGTGCGGCTACCTACCTGAAGCTCAGCGGTGCTGTAGCCGATAAAACTGAATACCAGCACGGTCTGCTTCCCCGGCACGTCGATGTTGTACCGGCCATTCACATCAGTGGCAGTGCCCTGAGTTGTGCCTTTGATCAATATGCTTACCCCCGGAAGTGTCTGCCCGTCGTCGGCACTTCTTACTACGCCGGTAATGGTTTGCGCACAGACAAAAGATGTCGGAAAAGTCAGCAAAAGCAATATTACATTCTTAATGATACTTGTCATTGGCCAGGATTTGAATTTAAAAAATTTGGAATGACCTGAATTGATATAGAATCTTGATTTAGGATGTAAACTTAATAAAATTATTATTTAAGTATACAGGAACCAGACTTTTTTTTGTGGATGTTTCCTATAGTTTTTTTAAGATCAGCGGGTAAATTAGATTAGGCCCTGTAATTCAGGCTGATCGGAAAGGATTTTAAATAAAAAACGGCCAGATTCATTGCTGAAAATGGCCGCCGGAATAAATAAAATGTCTGTTGTTACAGCACGACAATTTTTCGGTTTGCAAGTCCGTCGGGGGTATAAATCCTCAGGATATATGTGCCCTGCGGAAGCTGATGGTTCAGCACGAGGCTGCTGCTGCCGCTACCGTTGGTTTGTTCAATCCCGGCGCCGGTATAACGGCCTGAGAGGGTGTAGATTTCAGCTTTGACGACTCCTGGTTTATCCAGGTCTAAATCCAGGTAAACCGACGCTGAGCCTGGATTTGGATATATGCGTGAGATTCCTGCCTGCCTTTCGCCGATTCCCACCGAATAATTCTCATTCAGGAGGAGGGATGACAGCCTGACATTTGGCTGAGAAATTACGCCTGCAATGTACATGGTAACGTCTCCTGTCCCGGGAACCGCCGGGGCTGTCCACTGGAAGTTCCAGGTTGCCGTCTGCGTATTCTGTGCAGCCGAATGGGTAACATATTTATTGTTGAATCCTACCAGCTTATTTCCGCTTCCTGCAGTGAGTGTGCCAAGCTGATCACCGGCCTGGTTTTGCGGGCTTGCCTGAAAGCCTTTACGGCCTGTTCCCGAAAGGGTAACTGTAAAGTTATAGGTTTGTCCGGCAAGGTATCCTGATGCGGGCACATCGGAATTAAGAATACCGCTGACCTGGGTAGCGGCACCTCCATGGCAGACCGTGCAGTTCTGGCCGTCACCCGGTGATCCGGTATGACCCGCTGGAGCCCCGGTTGGGGTCCTGGTTCCATGCTCTCCCCCCGAAAAGGACTGGGTAAGTCCGAGCAGGAGCAAGGCTACAGGTATTGAAATTAAGTAGTAGGTTTTTTTCATGGTTTGAGGGATTTAATTGTGATTATAAGGATTCAATATAAATAACAATTCAGAAACCTTAAAGTTTTTAACTCAATCCTCTGTATATTAGTTTGATAAAATTGAATAACAGCTTAAGTGCTTTGTGAATGATTGAATCTTCTATCATTAATCTTACCTGAGTTTACATTTTTATGAGTAGGGAAGCTGGAAGAGATTCGCGGATATTGAATAAGTTTAGCTGAAAAATTAAATAATGTCAATGAATATAATTATCGATCCGCTCCGGTAAATGAATCGAAACCTGATATTTTTCAAGGGTATGCGGTCTGAATCTAGATGGTTGATTTCAGTAAAATAATGATATCTTGTCCAATAGGTCCCGCAATCAATAGTCCTGTACTATTTCTGTAATGGCACATCAGGCCATTGCACCCGGATATAGAATTAACAGGTGTTAATGAACAAATTAAGCGGCCGGACGGTTTGTTTCACACCTTGCTAAATACAAATAAACGGATGAATAAACTGACTTTTATACTGTTGCTGATAGCTTTTGGCCTTACAGGCAGTTTGTTTGCCCAGGCTAAATTTGAAAAGGAAAGCCGTATTAAACCAGGCCAGGTTCCGGATAAAGCCCGGCTGTTTATTGATTCCCTGAAAATACAGTCTAAGGTAAAGTGGTATAAGGAAGAAAGTCTCACCGCCACAAGTTTCGAGGCGAAATTCAGCCTTAATCAAGCCCGGTATAGTATAGAATTTGATGCAGGCGGAAATATTGAGGACGTTGAAATTGAAACTGACCTGAATGAACTGCAGCCTGAACTGAAAGAATCGGTTTATCTGCAACTCAATACAGATTGTAAAAAATTCAGCATCGTAAAAGTCCAGCGGCAATACACGGGTAGTGAGTCTGATCTGCTTTCCGGATTAACCATGAATATCCTTAATCCATCCATTACAATTAACTATGAACTTATTATTAAATGCAGCCCGGAAAAGCAGGCCGGACTTTTCGAATATCTGTTTGATGATAAGGGCAAATTGATCTCCGTTTCAGAAATAGTTTTTAAAAACAGCAGCCACCTTGAATACTAAAGCCTTGTTATTTATCATTTTAGTTGTGCTTATGCAGGGCAAGAGTGCTGTATTTGCACAGGCTACCTATCGGTTTGGTATAATGCCATCACTGAATTTAAACAGTGCGCTGAAAAACAACTGGTCACTTAATGCGAAAGCTGAATCGCGGCAGCTGTTAAAGAGCGGTACAGTGAACGGAGACGCAGTAAACGAATACAGGTATGTGCTTACCGACTTATCCCTGATAGCAGCTAAAAAGGTCGGGTTGAATTCAAGAATTGCAGGCGGATACCTGATGAGGATTGAAGACGGTGAGATATCTCACCGCTTTATACAACATTTTATTATTGTCCAAAAGTTTGCGGCATTTCGTCTGGCGCACCGGTTTATGAGTGACCAGACTTTTTCGGAAAGTGAAAAACCTGAAATCAGGGTCCGGTACCGGATTTCGTCGGAATTGCCTTTAAACGGCGAATCGGTTGACCCCGGAGAATTTTATGTAAAAGTAAGTAATGAATATATAAATAGTTTTCAGGCAAAGGACTACGATCTTGAAATAAGATTGGTGCCGTTGCTGGGTTATGATATAACCGACAACTTTAAAATAGAAACAGGCCCTGATTACAGGCTTAATTCATTTTTAAGCAGTAGTCCGCGACATAGTTATTGGATGACCTTGAATATCTTTATTGAAATCTAGCCTTACTGTCACCCGGTTTCAGAAAAGTGCTTCGCATGGCCATCACCTGCTTAAGCAAAAGTATGAACGAAAACCGGCGCTTGGCATTTTTACTTTCACTGCATCAGCTTGAAATTACTGACCTTCTGCAGGATGACCGGATTCCGGAGAAAATTGAAACGGAACACAGGCTGAACCTTCTTCACGACGTCATCAACCGTCTGACCTTGATTGATAAATTGTTGATTTCGATTTTCAATGAAAAGTTGATGATTGTTCAGGGTGTTTACTGGAGTGCAATGGTCGTGGCAGGGTTTCCGGGATAAAGGCTCTGGAAAATACGCTTATATCCTGTCTGGAAGGATATAAAGGACTTGCTGCATGAACTGGGAAGGTAACGGAGCATATAACCGCTGCCGAAAACAGATGTATACCCGTGAACTTAACCGGTACGGCACTGAATTTCATTTCCGCAGTCAGCGTAATAGCATCTGCCTGTATGTGCCAGGGCTGGATTTATCGAATCAACCGGTTACCGGTTATGTACATCAAATGCCGGGAGTTGCGGACTTTGCGCCTGTCCACCGGCATCAGGAGATATGATTTTCCCTAAAGAATACTTTCACAGAATATCTCAACCGGGTGCAGTGCTTTACGGCCGGTACCATCGCTGATCTGGTGGCGGCAGCTTGTGCCGGGGGCAGCAATGATGGTCTTCGCGTCTGTTTTGCGCACCTCGGGAAACAATACCAGCTCTCCGACTTTCATCGAAACTTCATAATGCTCAGCCTCATATCCAAAAGAGCCGGCCATGCCGCAGCATCCCGATTTGATTTCTTCAACCCGGTAATTTTCGGGCAACGTAAGCATCAGTTTGGTGGATGCCGTGCCGGCCAGGGATTTCTGGTGACAGTGTCCGTGCAGCCTGATTTTCTCTGCAGAGGTTGTAAATGCCGTTTTGCTGATGCGGCCGGCGTTGAATTCCTGCATGATGAAGTCCTCAAACAGCAGGCAGTTTGCACCCAGGGCTTTAGCTTTTTCCTTTGTCGCTCCGGTTGTCAGGTCAGGATATTCATCCCTGAATGTCAGTATAGCGGAGGGTTCTATTCCGATCAGCGGGGTTTCAGCGGAGATGACCGGTGAAAGCAATGTAATATTTTTCTCTGCCAGTTTCCTGGCTTTGCGCAAAAGGCCTTTGCTCAGAAATGTGCGTCCGCTTTCGGTGTGTTCCGGAATTTCGACCTTGTAACCCAGTCTGTTTAAGGCGCGGATGGCGCTGATGCCGACCTCTACATCGTTGTAATTTGTGAATTCATCAGCAAAAAGATAAACCAGCCGTCCATCGGCCGGATTATTCCTGTTCTTCCGCTGCCAGGCCCTGAGCGTAGTCTTGTAAAGCAATGGGATGGACCTTTGGGGAGCAAAACCAAGTGCTTTTTTAAGCATTCCCGATAAAGCGGGATTCTTCAGGAAGAAATTATAAATTCCGGGAACCAGGCTTCCAAGCCTGTTGAAAGCAGTGATGTATGCGATCATTCGGGTACGCAGCGGAATACCGTTGGCATCGTAATAATGCTGAAGAAATTCCGCTTTGTATTTGGCTATATCCACATTGGAAGGGCATTCCGATTTACACCCTTTGCACGACAGGCACAGATCCATAATTTCATAGATCTCCCGGTGGTCGAAGGGGTTTTCTTTGTTGCTGCGCGTCAGAAACTCCCTGAGGATATTGGCCCTGGCGCGGGTGGTGGCGGTTTCGTCGCGGGTGGCCTGATAACTGGGGCACATGGTGCCGGCAAATATCTCCGATTTGCGGCAATCGCCAGAGCCGTTGCATTGTTCGGCCGCGCGCAGTATGCCCTGATTGGCTGAAAAGTCAAGAATGGTGTCAATTTCCCTGGTGACCTGCCCTGATTCATAGCGAAGGCTGGTATTCATCCGCGGGGTGTCGGTAATCTTTCCCGGATTGAAGATGCCATGCGGATCCCATGTTTGTTTGACTTCCTTAAGCAATTGGTAATTGTGTTCCCCCAGCATCAGCGGGATAAACTCTCCGCGCAGACGGCCGTCACCATGTTCGCCGCTGAGTGAACCCCGGTATTTTTTTACCAGTTTAGCCGTTTCAAGGGCTACGGTATGAAACATTTCCACATCTCCAGGGTCCTTGAGGTTCAGCACCGGGCGAAGATGCAACTCGCCGGTGGCAATATGGGCGTAAAACACGCAATCAAGTCCCAGTTTTTCAAGCATAAGCCTGAAGTCGACCATATAATCGGGCAGCACGGCCGGATTTACCGCGGTATCTTCGATCACGGCCACCGGTTTTGCATCACCCGGGACGTTGGAGAGCAGTCCCAGCCCGGCTTTCCGAAGGGCCCACACTTTATTTATGTCATTGCCGTAAACCACCGGAAAATGATATCCGTAACCTTCCTTACGCATATCGGCTTCAAGTGCTGCAGCCAGGCTGTCTATGGCTTCGCGGGATTCAAGCGCCAGTTCCACCACCAGGATGGCGGCCGGCTCACCCTGGATGAAAAACCGGTTTTTACGCTGTTCAATGTTGTCTTTGGTGCGCTCCAGAATGTAGTTGTCGATCAGTTCCACGGCAACCGGATTGTGCCTGAGGGCGATCAGGTTGCCCTTGAAGGCGTCTTCCAGATTTTCGCAATGAATGCAGATCAGGGCTTTCTCTTTGGGCGGCAGCGGAACCAGGTTAAGTTTGATCTCGGTGCTGAATGCCAGGGTGCCTTCCGAACCGGCCAGCAACCGGCAAAAGTTAAAGGGTGGTGCGTCCGGAGTGAAAGGTTCGGAATCAAGCAGCAGATCGAGCGCATAGCCTGTGTTTCTTCTTTCAATCTGAGGATCAGGATACTGCGAACGGATTTCCTGCTGATTTACCGGATCCGCCAGCATGTCGCGCACAGAGCGGTAGATTTTTCCTTCCAGATTGCCGAGCGAGCACTTTTGGTTAAAGGCTTCCGGGCTTAAGGGGCCGAAGGTTGCTTCTGAACCGTCGCTGAGCAGGGCTTTGATTTCGAGGGTGTGATCGCGGGTGCTGCCATAAACCAGGGAGTGGGAGCCACAGGAGTTGTTGCCGACCATGCCGCCGATCATACAGCGGTTTGAGGTGGAGGTTTCAGGGCCGAAAAAAAGTCCGTAAGGTTCAGCCATCTTATTCAGTTCGTCAAGCACCACACCGGGCTGAACCCTGACCCAACGCTCTTCCGCATTCAACTCGATGACCTCTGTCATGTACCTGGAAACATCCACCACCAGTCCGCTGCCCACCACCTGCCCGGCAAGAGATGTACCCGCAGTCCTGGGGATCAGGGGTATCTTCATCTTCGCGGCGAAGTCAATCAGCAACCTGAGGTCGTCCTCGTCTTTTGGCCTGCAGACCCCGGCTGGCAGTTCGCGGTAGGCCGAAGCATCGGTAGCATAGAGAAGCCGCATGCTGTCGCCTGTAAATAAATCGCCTTTAAGCCTGGACCTTAGTTCATTCCATTTGTTAACCGGGATCATGCTGATGTTTCAGGTTTTAGGGTTTGCTGGTGGATTTTGATAAATTCCTGGTATTTCTCGTCAAAAGTATGAATTTTATGGTGTTCCGGTTATTTCAGAATGTAGTTGCATATTTTTTAACGTCTTATTTTGAAACGGAGAAAGCAGAGCAACTTTGCTGCCAGGCGAACATGCCCTGACAGAAGTTGGTTTTGTTGATGAATTCAGAGGATGAACTGGCGATGATTTCTGTAAGTTCGTTCTCAGCGTATTCAGGGCTTTTTGAAAGTTGGATGTGGATATGCCCGGAGTTGGCATATAATGTGCGTTCTTCGGGAATTCGCCGATTCTCAATACAGCTTCCGGTCAAGGCATCAGAAACTGAAATATGCCCCACGCGACAGGATGCGTGGCCCCGGATCTCTGAATTGGTCAGTTCCACCGGCAATTTCCGGATACTGGCCTGAGTAGTTGGAAGCATAATCCTTTTTATGTCCTGTTAAAAGAAATCCCGGCTTTTCAACCAGGATTTACAATGTTACACAATTTCAGTGGAAGAGGTTACTTCTTGTAGAAGTCGGTGCTTTCAAAGATTTTATCCGCTGATTTAGCAATAAAACCAGAATAAAGTTTGCCATCAGAATCCGGGTATCTCATGGCAAATTCATAATAACAGGAGGGAATTTCAAAGGTCCCTTCCTTAAACTTCACCGGAAGGATACCTGCCATAATGCTTGACTGTTCGAGCAACTCTCCGGGGGTGCCTTTTACCTCGCCGCCCGAAGCGTTGATGATAAATCCATTGTCTTTCAGGAACTGGTTTACCTTGCGGATGGTATCATACTTTTTTAGTCCGTTGATACTAACAGTAAAATGGTTGGCCCTGAATCCGTAAACATAAACCCAGGCAGCGTATTCCGATTCTTTGCGCAGGGCTTCGTAAACTTCGAAGGAAGGGGTACCCCACAGATTGCCGGCGTAAATCAACTCACTTTTCCCGGTCATCCCTGAAGGGATGGCGTCAATAATTCCTTTTACCACTTCCTGAAGAAACGGAGAAAACTCTTCGGTACGCAACTCGCTGATAAAGACCCGGGGGGCATCTTTAAAGGTTTTATGCTCAAAGTGCCTGGCATTTAGCTTTTTCTGCTCAAAATTGTAAGAGCCTTTGTATTCATAGCCCACTTTCAGAAATTCCTGAGACAGGACTTCAATATTAATGCGGGGATCGTTGAATGTGCGGAAGGCAATGTGATCGTTGTAAACGGTTTCGCCTTCGGTGGTAAAGAGGTCATACACTCTTTTGGCTGCGGGATTCTGCGAAATATAGTCGGCCCATAGCCTGTCAAATACCTGTTGTGCTTCCATTAGTCCTGGTTGATTTTTATGTTAAGCCTGAGTTAAACAATCGGCCACAACTAATGTTCAGCGTTTATCTGCGCTTTCAGAAAAGCGCGGTAATCAGCTCCTCCCTGCCTATTTTCAGGAAATAGTCCGTTATCTCAAAATCATTCAGCCGCTCCCTGATTGCCGTTTCGTTGTGCAGGGTGCCTGTCAGCGCATGTTCGATATCGGAGGGATCAAGCTTGTTGAAGTAATCCCCGAAGAATCTGGCTTTTTCAATGGTTCCGTTTACCACTTCCAGCGTGACTTCGAGTTTACCGCCGTTGGTTTTTACCGTTTTCCGGAAGTTGTATTTCGGCGAATAACCGAAATTCCATTCCCAGGTAATGTATTTCTCATCCCTGAGCCTGCTGATGGCGGTGATATCATCCTGTGTAAAACTGTATAGCTCAGCGCCGGGGGTGCTTTCCATTACATGCTTCAGAACCAGGTCCCTGAATTCAAGCACGGTAAGCGGTATTTTCAGGTGCTCGCTGATATTGGTTACCCGGCTTCTGACCGATTTCACCGCTTTGTCCTGAAATTTATCCGGATCAACTTTCAGTGCACTGGAGAGGTCGGCCATCTGAGCCGAGAAAAGCAGGGTGCCATGGTGCAATACCCTGTTTTTGTGCACATGTTCCGCGTTGCCCGAAAATTTCCGTCCATCAATTGTAAGATCGTTGCGTCCTTCAAATCTGGCTTCAATATCTAGTTTTTGAAGTACTTCCAGAATGGGTTGAGTGAATTTCCGGAAGTCAACCAGTTGATGGTTCTCGCCCGAAGCGATAAAGGTGAAGTTCAGATTGCCCAGATCGTGAAATACCGCTCCGCCTCCCGATAAACGTCTGACAACCTTGATCATGTTTTCTTTGACATAATCCTGATTAATTTCAGCCAGGGTGTTCTGATGCTTGCCCACGATGATGGCAGGCTCGTTGCGCCAGAGCATAAAGCTGTCGCGTTCGAAGTTTTTAAGCACGTATTCTTCAGCGGCCAGGTTAAAGTAAGGATCGGTTTCGTGGCGGATAATACAAAGCATAAGGATGGTTTTTGGGTCGCAAAATTAGTATTTTGGCATGGATAACATATGCCCAGTAAAAATGTTTCAGGAAGTGGTAAATCTGAAAAAGATCCCGGTCCTCTTCCGGCAGGTACATACCTGATGCCCGATTACTTCGGATATTCCAGTAAATCTGTTGCAGCCAGGATTAAGAGAATGGCATCAGCGCTGTTCAGCAATCCGGTTGTTCTTTTTTCCCGGGCCTGAGCATGTAATGTTTATACCCTTCAATCAGGCCGAAATAACTCAGCAGGATAAGGATATGAATATAGTGATGAAATACAAGCATAGATAAATAAACCAACAGAAGCAATATCAGGTAGATTTTTTTATCCCTGATCTGATGTATTAATTTATTCCACAACGATTTGCCTGGCCCGGCATTGCTCTCACAGTAAAAGCTATGATAGGAAACGTAGAAAAACACAATGAACAAAAGCACGATGTACCAGACTGAGATTACGTGATCATTGTTCATCAGGGAGTTCATAATATTTGCCAGTATTAACGGCCCTGAAATCAGGCCTGCCATGGAGTGGTGGATATCATTCGCTCCCTCAAAATCGCCTATAATGACAATCTGCTCATCCTTTAAAAAATATTCCTCAAACAATCCCAGCTGAAAATAATTAGTGCCCTCAGCAAGGTCAGATTGTGAATACCTGAACTCGGGAATAAAAGTATTCAGCACCCATCTGCCGTTATGTGTATAATAGTTTATTAAACCAATCTCTTTTTTTTTCAATTTAATATTCGTAATGGCTTCCCAGGCTATCAGCGGCATTTGTGGCATATCTCTGTAGAGGACCAGCGAATATTTTAAAAACTGAATATTCAGAAATGAGGACCGATATTGCGAAAGTCCTGTTTC
>ERZ795057.1835-NODE-1835-length-17434-cov-3.835318_pt1 | contig 17434 bp, 15 predicted proteins | sample MGYA00375141_ERZ795057 | MGnify/ENA primary metagenome ERZ795057 (study PRJEB30186, sample SAMN05720163) | activated sludge metagenome | isolation source: Anaerobic digester | place: Hong Kong | collected 2015-01-26 ... | reverse complement strand
CTGAACGGGCTCAAACAGGATAGCTGCCACACTGTCAGCAGGAGCCGCTTCTATAAATGCCATTTCAAGTTTGTTAACATAGTATTTTATTGCCTCTTCATCTGTCATGGAATCATCGGGTCTTCTGTACATGTTGGGAAAATCCACTCTGTATATACCATCAGGGAACGGGCCCATTCCTATTGCGTAGGCCTTCTTACCGGTCATCGTCATGGTCAGCTGGGTCCTTCCGTGGAAAGCTCCTGAAAATACTATGATGTTTGGTCTTCCGGTATAGCTTCTTGCGATTTTTACTGCGTTTTCATCGGCTTCAGCTCCCGAATTTACGAACATGGTCTTTTTCTTGTCCCCTTTTACGGGTGCTATTGAATTGATTTTTTCTGCAAGAGTTATATAGGGTTCATGTGTGGTTATATTCATCATTGCGTGGAAAAATTTTTCTGACTGACCCTTCACTGCATCTATCAGTTCCGGCTGGCTGTAACCTATGTTAAGTACTCCTACTCCTCCGATCCAGTCCAGCAGTATATTGCCGTCAACGTCTTCTATCATTGCGCCTTCACCGCGTTTTATCACCAGCGGATATGTGCATTTGATAGCATTTGGCATTGCCGCTTCTCTTCTTTTTATTATCTCCTGGGCCTTTGGTCCCGGCAGCGGCATGTTAACTTTTGGTAGTGCTTCTCTCAACATTTTTGAATCCTCCATTTTAAAATAAATTTATAAAAGTCTCTTGTTTATATCCAGCTCTGCGAGCTTGCGATACAGTGTTGCTCTTGATAGTCCCAGTTCCTTTGCCACAGTTTCTTTTCCGTCACCGCCTGCACTGTGCTTTCTGAATTTCTTAAGGATTATCTCTCGTTCATATTCTTTTATCTGATCTGCCAGAGGCAGATCGCTGTCTGAAACGCTGATAATGTTTTCTTCGGATCTTTGAAGTCTCATGGGTACATCATCCATTCCGACGATCTCGCCAAAAGCCATATTTGTACTGTATTCAATGGCATTTTCAAGTTCTCTTACATTGCCCGGCCAGTCATAGGTCATATAAAGATCTCTTACTTCATCTGTGAATCCTCTGAGTTTTCGGTTCATATATTTATTGTATTTCTTCAGGAAATGATCCATGAAAAGTTCTACATCTTCTTTTCTTTCCCTTAAGGGAGGAATATCTATGGGGATCACACTTAACCGGTAAAAGAGATCTTCTCTGAAAGTGCCTTCTTTGATCATTTCTTCCAGATTTCTGTTTGTGGCTGCTATTACCCTCACATTGACCATTATGGACTTATTGCCGCCCACCCTTTCAAATCTCATATTCTGCAGCACATGAAGGATCTTTACCTGAAGATGTGACGGCATATCGCCGATCTCATCAAGAAAAATCGTCCCCCCGTCAGCCATCTCGAATTTACCTATCTTACCTTTTTCCGATGCTCCTGTGAACGCTCCTTTTTCGTATCCGAAAAGCTCACTTTCAAGGAGATTTTCGGGGATCGCTCCGCAGTTTACTGTCACAAAGGGCTGTCCCGCCCTGGGTCCGGAATAATGTATTGCCTTGGCAAACATTTCTTTCCCTGTGCCGCTTTCACCTGTGATAAGAACTGTTGAATCTCCTCTTGCTGTTATCAGTGCCTGATTCTTGGCTCTTGTTATGGATCCGCTTTTGCCTATTATATCATCAAAAGTGTTTTTTACTTTTCTTATGTTTATGTGATATGCCAGTTTTTCTGCTTCCTCAATGTCTCTGAATGAAAGGACTACTCCTTCTATCTCGTTGCCGGAAAAATACGGCTTTGCCGTAACTATTGCATGAAGTCCGCCCCGCTCACCTCTGTAAAGCTCTTCGTTTTCTGTGTAGCCCTTGCCGGTTTTGAAAACATCAAGGGCAGGTGAACTGAGCATGTACTTGTTTATATGTTCTCCTATGATATCGTTTTTTGTGGTTTTGAGCAGTTCCGCCGCCGTACTGTTGCAGTGTCTGATATAGCCTCCCTTATCAATGGCAAATATCCCTTCGTGGGCCGTCTCAAGAACCGTTATCATTTCTTTCCTTGAAAGTTCCGTCATCTGAAGGTCTTCCTGCTGTGCTGCCTTGGCTGCCAGGAGATCTGCCATTTTTTCCACAAAGGTGACCATGCTTCTGTCTTTGTCCAATAAAATTCCCCGCTGCTCTTCGTTAAAAGCAACGAGGCCTATTATTCCTATGATCTCATCATTTCTTTTTATTGGAGTACATATCTCAGCCAGTTCGCCAACTGTTTTTGCCCTGTCTTTTTGTTCATCATAAAACCGTTCGCTTCTGGTATCTTCGACATACTGTGTGACACCGTTGCGCAAGACCCTGGCATAAAGAAAATTTCCGTCCAGCTTTCCGGCTTCCTCTTTCTGACCTATCATATCAGAATAAAGTCCTGTACCTCCGATAATAGTAAGAGATGAATCAACTATCTCCACCTCTACTCCAACAGCAATACTGATGGCTTCTGCCACTTGCTGAACACTTATTGAAATATCCTGCAATAAAGACATATCCTGCTCCCTGTTTCGTGACACAATTATATCACATTTGTCTCATTCTTGATATTATTTTTTTGTTTTTTTAATTATATTTTTTCTTTGTCTCAATTTTGTTCATCCCTGTCGGTCAGGACAGAACCAAGACTCAGAGATGCCTTTTCCAACTGTAGGACGATGTTGTTTATGTCCACCAATTTCTTTGGGGAAATCTCACTTCCCACGGAAAGACTTGTATTATAAAGGGATTTTTCTATGTACTCATGGACATCTGCGATCCTTTTTCTTATGGTCTCCATCGTTTCTTCATCAAGGGCATCTGCCAGAGCCTCTTCCTTGCTCAGCATTTCTCCGTGATCCAGTTCAAATTCGGATATGCCCTCAACGGTGACGGTATCATAACCCAGCTTTTCTTTTATTGCCACAGCAAGATCGGCTTTGGCATCAGTCTCGCCATGTACCAGAAATATCTGTTTTGGTTCCTTTATAAATCCGCTTATCCATTCCAGAAGTCCTTCTCTGTCTGCATGAGCAGAAAATCCTTCCAGATCATATATTTCTGCGTTGACATGTATTTCTTCTCCGAAAAGTGTCACGTCTTTCAGCCCGTTAAGAAGATTCCTTCCCAGTGTTCCTTCCGCCTGATATCCCACAAAGACTACACTGGATTTGGGATCCCACAGATTATGTTTGAGATGGTGTCTTATCCTGCCTGCCTCACACATGCCACTAGCGGAAATGATTATCTTGGGTTCCCGGTTCATGTTAAGCGCCCTTGAATCGTCACTGGTTCTTGTGAATTTCAGGTTTTTGAAGTCCAGAGGATTATCTCCCTTAAGTATATATTCCTTTGTTTCCTCATCAAATACCTGCGCATTCTTTTTGAACACTTCTGTGGCAGTGGTGGCCATGGGGCTGTCTATATATACATTTATTTTATCCAGCTTTTCTTTGTACTGTTCGTTTTCCTCATAAAAACGATTGAACTCAAAAATCAGTTCCTGGGTCCTGCCCACTGCAAACGAAGGTATGACCACCGTTCCTCCCCTATCTGTGGTTTTTATTACAATATCAAGCAACTGATCTATGCTGGCGGAGTTTTCGGGATGCAGCCTGTTGCCATAGGTGGCTTCCATAATAAGATAATCCGCTTTTTTTATGATTTTCGGGTTTCTTAATATGGGCCTGTTCATCACTCCCAGATCCCCGGAAAAAACTATCTTGGAGATTTTTTCCTTGCCGTTTTCCTGCTGTTCATTCTGCCCGTTTTCACCGGTTTTTTCTTTTACCCAAATCTCCGTTATGGCGGAACCGAGGATATGTCCGGCTTCATTGAATACAGCTTCCATTTCATCATTTATCTTAAACAGCTGGTCGTATAGCACCGGGAAAGTCAGTTTTAATGCCTCCTCGGAATCCTTGATAGTATATAGAGGTTCAACCAAAGACCTTCCTGCTCTTTCATTTTTGCGGTTCTGCCACTCCGCCTCCTTTTCGTGTATATATGCACTGTCCTTCAGCATAACGGGAAGAAGATCTGCCGTTGCGTCAGTACAGAATATTTTGCCCTTAAACCCTCGCTTGACCAGAAGAGGAAGTCTGCCGCAATGGTCTATATGGGCATGGCTTAAAAGAACACATTCTATTTCTTTGGGTTCAAAAGGAAATTCATCGAAATTCTGGGCCTCCTGCTGTTTCCCCCCCTGGAACTGACCACAGTCCAACAGTATTTTGTGCCCTCCTGCAATAAGAAGATGACAGGAGCCTGTAACTCCGAGCACTGCTCCGCAAAATTTAATGTGCATAAATGATCCTCCTTATATCTTTTTATAAATCAAAAATTCCCGAAGAAAGATATCTCTCTCCGGTATCAGGCAAAATAACGATTATGTTTTTATCTTTGTTCTCTTTTTTTGAAGCCAGCACAGATGCAGCATATAATGCCGCTCCTGAGGATATGCCTGCAAGTATGCCTTCAGTTTTCGCAAGTTTCTTTGCAGTATCAAATGCGTCTTCATCACTTACCTTCATCACTTCGCTGATTACGGACCTGTCAAGTATATCCGGTATAAAGCCCGCTCCTATGCCCTGTATCCCATGGGCGCCGGAAGTGCCACCGGTCAGTACGTTGGATTTTTTTGGTTCTACTGCAACGATCTTTACTGCGGGGTTCTTGTTTTTCAGGAAACGGCCCGCTCCGGTTATGGTGCCACCGGTACCCACACCTGAAACCAATATATCTACTTTTCCTCCGGAATCCTTCCATATTTCAGGTCCGGTAGTTTCGAAATGGGCTTTTGGATTTGCCTTATTTGTAAACTGCCCCGGCATGAATGCTCCCCGGGTCTCACTTGCCAGGTTTTCTGCTTTTTCTATTGCGCCTCTCATTCCCCGGGTGCCTTCTGTAAGATAAAGTTCTGCTCCGTATGCAGAAAGCAGATCTCTTCTCTCCCTGCTCATGCTGTCCGGCATGACAAGTATGGTCTTATAGCCCTTTGCTCCCGCCACCAGGGCCAGCCCTATGCCCGTATTTCCGCTGGTCGGTTCAATCATAACGCTGCCCTTTTTCAGCAGTCCTTTTTTTTCCGCATCCTCTATCATATAAAGAGCGGTTCTGTCCTTTATGCTTCCTCCCGGATTTTTCCCTTCGATCTTTGCATATATGTTCCCCGAAGAGATTGTGCCGTCATCCTTTGAAAACTCATATCTGCTTAAATAAACAAGAGGTGTATTCCCTATTGTTTTTATTATATTCTTATAAAGCATAATTTTACCTCTATCATCATCCCACGCTTTGTATTATAACACGAAAACATTTATGAATGTATCCTTTGATTCTTATATTTTTCTCTTTGCATATTCATATAAAAAATGACCGTCCCTCTTTGAAGAGACGGTCATTCAATACTGATTAGGATCAGTTGGCGGGGTTTTTATCAGTCAAAGTGCTGCTTTGTAGCAACTTTTACCTTTTTCCTGCCCTTCTTCCATTTGATTTCTCCTGTTGTGATGCAATCCTGTACCGGACAAACATTCAAACAAAGCTGGCATCCCACACAGTCATCTTCAAGGAGTACGGGTCTTCTTTTCTTTTCATCCCAGTCAATGGCCTGATGTGCTGCATCATAGCAGGATATGTAACATCTGCCGCATCCAACACATTTTTTGTTGTCGAATTTCGGGAGTACTTTGAAATCTCTGTTCAGTTCCTCTGCCGGAATCAGATTGGGAAGAACGCATCCGATGAAATCGTCAAGTTTATTGTAACCTTTTTCTTCCATAAAATGCATCATGCCGCTTATCATATCTTCAACTATCCTGTATCCATACTGCATTATAGCAGTAGTTACCTGAACGTTTCTGCATCCTACCGACAGGAATTCAGCTGCATCTTTCCATGTCTCGATACCACCTATACCTGACATTTCATGACCATAACCGAAATCCTTCTTGTTGGCTTTCAGAAGTTTGTTCATTTCCGGATCCTGCATTACCTGTGCACAGAATCTCAGCGCAATGGGTCTTACTGCTGCCCCGGAATAACCGGATATAGAAGATTTGCCATTAACTACCGGCATACCGGTATTGTTTTCGAAATCCACATTCGTTATGGACTTGATCGTATTAATTGCGGATACCGCTGCTGCCCCTCCCTTTATGGCTGCCCTTGCGGGTTCTTCCATGTTTTTGCAGTTAGGTGTCATCTTGGCTATGAAGGGGATATTTGTTGTTTCTGAAACAGCTTTTGAATATGCTTCCACCAGTTCAACATTGGTTCCCACATCAGAACCCATGTCATGGGAAGTCATCTGGGGACATGAGAAGTTACCTTCAATCAGGTCTGCTCCTGCCTGGTCCGCCATTTTAGCCAGATCTCTCCATTCTTTGTCGCTGCTTCCCATTATGGATGCAACAACAACTTTGTCCGGATAATCCTTTTTGAGTTTATAAATATACTCAAAGTTCTTTTCTGTCGGTTTGTCTGATATCTGTTCCATGTTTTTGAAACCGAGCCAGGGAATTCCTTCTTTATTCGTCTGGTCAAACCTGGGTGAACATTCGTCTGCAACGAATATACCTACAGTTTTGAAGAATACTCCGCCCCAGCCTGTCTCAAAGCATTTGGCTACCATGTCATAACAGCCGCCAACGGGTGATGATGAAAGGAAGAACGGATTTTCGCAATCAACTCCCAGACATTTTATTGATAAATCTTTTTTAACTGCCATCCTACTTCACTCCTTTCTGTAAGAATTCTATTATCGAGGCGGCTGCTTCTTTGCCGGAAGCTACGGCTTCAACAACTGTCTTTCCGCCATTTACGATATCTCCGCCGGCAAAATATTTCTTGCTGCTGGTCTTGCCCTTTGCAGTGGCTTTTATCATGCCCTTCTCTGTAAGCTTGACGGGAGCCAGTTCTGAGAAGTCCTCAGCACCCTGTCCTATGGCAAATACAACTGTATTGGCTTCAAGCTTCAATTCCGAGCTTTCGGTCACCTTTGGTCTGCCTTTGAACTTGACGGCTTCCACCTTGTTTGTTCCCAGAACACTGGAAGGTGCCATGTTAGTTGTGATGCCTATTCCCAGGGAAAGGGCATACTGGAATTCCGTCATGTTTCCGGGAGCCTCTTCGAGAGTTCTCCTGTAAACTATGCGAACATCTTCTGCTCCCAGAAGTTTTGCAGTCACTGCACAGTCTACAGCAACATCTCCGCCGCCTACTACTACGACTTTTTTGCCAGGTTTGAAAGTTTTCTTTGTTCTTGCCTGTTTAAGAAAATCCGCTGCTGCGTATACACCCTTAAGGTTAGTTCCTTTGATAGGAGGAACTTTTGCTCCCCAAAGGCCAACACCAACGAAAACAGCATCAAATGCTTCCAGCTCGGCAGGCTTTACTTTCTTGCCGAGAACGAATTTCACTCCCAGTCCTTTGACCTGAGCTATGTCATGATCCACGACTTTCTGAGGCAGTCTCGTGGGAACTATTCCGTATGTCATGACTCCGCCGGCTTTTTCTTCTCTGTCAAAAACAGTTACTTTGTAGCCCGCTTTAGCCAGCTCCGCGGCACATGCCAGTGATGCCGGTCCGGCACCTACACATGCAACTTTCTCTTTCATTTTCTTTGCGGGAGCCTTCAGCGTCTTCATCTTGAAGATCTTTTCCTGTTCGATCGCGTATCTCTGAAGTTTACCTATCTGAATGGGTTTGTCAATACCACATCTGCTGCAAGCTTCTTCGCAAAGTCTGTCGTAGGGACATATCCTTGCGCATGATCCGCCAAGAATGTTGTTTTCTCTGATGGTCTCTGCGGCACCTTTTGCATTTCTGAATCTTATCGATCTGATAAATTTCCCGGGGTCGGTCCCTGCGGGACAACCCTCACTGCAAGGTGCATCATGGCAGAGTAAACATCTTGCTGCTTCTTCCATAGCTGTCCTGTGATTGAATCCAGCCTGGGCTTCAGCAGTGTACTTAGCTTTTTCTACTTTACTCAATTTCTACTCCTCCTTTGATACATAACTAATATTTGCTGACGCGAAGGCGCCGAATAAAATATATATTAGTTCTTTTTTGTCGTTCATTTGAATGACGATGTTCTCTAATTCTAACATACTTCTGCATAAATGCAAGTTGAACAGCACCTCTGCCGGTAAATATCCGGTGTAAAAAATACATCCGGCGGGAAGACTTCCCGACGGATGTATTATATTTTTTTTGGACCTATTCGTAAAACTGGTCTGCTTTAAGTACGGCGCCTAAAGCTGCTGTTGCTCCTGCCGTGCAGTCTTCATCAGAAACAAATTCAGGTTCACAATGGGACAGTCCGTCTTTTGTTCTCGTGAATATCATAGTTGTCGGCAACATATATGCGCAGAACTGTGCGTCATGTCCGGCTCCGGAGAGTATCTTCTGCCATTTCATTCCGCTTTCTTCCATTGATTCTTCTACAAAGCGAACGAGATTCTTGTCGAAATAAACCGTATCTCTTACCCACTGTTCTTCGATCTCACATGCGCACTTGCACCATTCTTCCTTTGCCATATCCTTTAGTATGCCCATTACCTTTTTGCGAAGCTCCGGATCCGGATGTCTCACATCCAGGGAGAACTCTGCTTCATCGGGAATACATGTATGTATACAGGGATGAACATATATCTCGCCTGTGGTGTATACGAATTCCGGTTCCTGTCCTTTGTTTAGTTCATCAAATCTTTTGTGCATTTCACAAAGGAATGTGGAAGCAGCAAAAAGAGCGTCATGTCTTTTACCCATGGGGAATGTTCCTGCATGAGCCGTGAACCCGTGGAATCTGACTCTGTAGTTGAACATGCCCATTACCAGCTGTACTGCACCCACTTCATTACCTGCTTCTTCCAGGATGGGTCCCTGTTCCAGATGTGTTTCAAACATTGCGCAGTATTTGTCGGGGCTTATTCTGTTTTCTTTGGGTCCCTTGAATTTTGTTGCTGCCAGTGCTTCTCCGAAATTTGCGAACTCGGATTCATCCATGGGTGTGGATTTCATCACATTCTCATACTTAAAATTCACACGCAGTTCTTCGGGAATATAATCATTGCATATTATACCCGAAACCATCATAGCGGGAGGATAAAGAGAGCCTTCTTCATTGGTCCATATCATTGTCGTTATCGGATGCTTGTGAGGTATTTTTTCAGCCACTATCGTTTCCATAACTTCCATTCCTGTCATTACTCCCAGAATACCGTCATAGTTGCCACCGTTTTTAACGGAGTCCACATGGGAACCCAGAACTATCCTCTTTGCATTGGGATCCGATCCTTCAATGGTTGCATACATGCAGGCCACATCGTCACATTCGATTTTTGCGCCGATAGCTTCCATCCTTTTAACGAACTCTTCTCTGGCCATGTGTGCTTCAGGGGAAAGAGAATATCTGGTTATTCCGCCATGACCCGCGTCTCCGAATTTTGAAAAGGTTTTGATTTTGTCGCTCATTCTGTTTAGATCACATTTGTAAGCCATTTTATGCCTCCTTAAATTAATAATACCATTATGCCTTTCGGCCGTTTTAATAAAATATATATCGATATGCAACGCAAAAACAACACATCACACACCGAGGTACAATAATATTATATACCTGTCTTTTTTTTTTTGCAACATGTAAAGAAAATTTACATGCCTGATTGCAATATTAAAAAATGTATTATTCATTCAGTACTGTCAGTTTTTTTATTTTTTGGGGTTTCTTCGGTTTGTCTCTCATATCTCTTTTGGTGCTTACGATCCTGTCAGCCTCTTCCATCCCCTCTGTTATTCTGCCGAAGGCTGCGTACTGTCCGTCAAGGTAGGGCGCATCATCCACCATTATGAAAAACTGAGATCCTGCAGAATTGGGATTCGCCGCTCTGGCCATGGAAAGCACTCCTCTTTCATGAAGAATATCATTTTCAATTCCGTTGTCTGAGAATTCTCCTTCTATTGTGTGCCCAGGTCCCCCTGTTCCATCTCCCATGGGACATCCGCCCTGTATCATGAAGCCGGGAATAACCCTGTGAAACAAAAGCCCGTCATAAAACCCCTTGTTGGCCAGGGCTTCAAAATTGGCCACTGTTTTTGGCGCTGTATTTTCGTAAAGTTCGCCTTTCATCATCTCGCCGTTTTCCATTTCGATTATAACTTTTTTCATTTCATTATCTCCTTATCTTAAAAACTTCCTGTTTCTCTGTGCCGCTTTCTATAAATTCCCACAACTCGTCTCTCAAATATTCCGGATAAAGATTTTTTGTTCTTTCCATCTCTTCTCTGCCCATGAAGCGAACTTCCCTGATGACCTGCTCATTTTCTTCTCTTTCGGGATCATTTCCTTTTTTGAGGCTGCCCCCCTTTATTTCCCCCATGAAGAAATTGACAAATCTTTGCTCTTTACCTTCTCTTACCTGTTCCACATGCCAAATAAGCATGCCTATTTCCACATCAAAACCTGTTTCTTCCTTGATTTCTCTTGCAGCAGCCTGCCTGGAATCTTCATTCTCTTCAATGCCCCCTCCCGGAAGCATCCATATATCTTTCCCTTCATGATGTTGCCGTACCATCAACACTCTTTTTTTCTCATCGAGGATCACTGTCCTCGCACCACCTATCCACATAAAAATGCTCCTGCTGTTCCCATTACTATTATTATAATGATGGGATTTATTTTGAATTTACCCGACAGTATAAGTGTGACCATAAATATCCCAAGGGGGATAAGCTCTACAGAAAATGGGGCCGGTCTGTATATTGATGTGCCGGCGATAAAAACCACAGCCGCTGAGATAAGGCCGATCACTGTAGGTCTCATACCCTCGAATATTCCCTCCACTATCCTGCTTTTCCTGTACCTTCCCATAAATTTCATCACAAGTAGTACTATTACAAATGAAGGAAGTGCGATGGAAAATGCAGCCAGTATACCTCCGAATATCCCTGCATATTCGATCCCCGTGTAGGTAGCAGCATTTGGAGCCACTGCTCCGGGTACTGCCTGGGAAACGGCAATAAGGTCTGAAAACTTCTCGGGAGACAGCATGTGGTATTTCTGTACCATTTGAAAGATTAGGGGCAGCATCGCTATCCCGCCTCCGAAACTGAAAGCTCCTATAAAGAAAAAAACCATGAACAGATGAATGAACTTCATTGGTGACCACCCGCCTCTGTTTTTTTTCTTTTTACTGCCATATATACAATGCCTGCCGTTCCTCCCAGTATTATGGGTATAACAGCCATTATTTCAAATATACCTATGGCGATAAAAACCAGAAGCGCTACTGTCCAGTGAAATGGTTTTCTTAATACTTTTTTTGCCATATCAAAAACAGTAACAGTTATCAAACCGCAGGCGGAAGCCTTTATTGCTGTAAAAGCTCCGCTGATATAAGTACTTTGGCCCAGCGCCCCAAGAAGAAGCACTACTGCAGTAATGCATATGACTGAAGGCATAAGCATTCCAATGGTTGCCACGGCGGCTCCTGTTATGCCGTTTCTTTTGTTCCCGATATATGTGGCTGCATTGACGGCAATTGCTCCGGGAAGAGCCTGGCAGACGGCCAGACAATCTATCATTTCTGTTTCTGTCAGCCATTTTTTTTCTTCAACGATCACCCTTTGTATTATGGGTATCATGGCATATCCGCCGCCCACTGTAAAAAAACCGGTTTTGAAAAAAGCAAGAAAGAGAACAAACAATTCCTTTGCCTTGTCTTTTTTTGTCATTATTATTCCCCGTTTATCATGCCGACGGTTCTCTTGATAGCTTCATCAAATGTTAACTCTTCTTTTTTTGATCCGCAACGGAGTTTGTATTCTGCTTTTCCTTCTGCAGCTCCTCTTCCTACGGTTATCTGCACAGGTATACCTATCAGATCCGCATCCTTGAACTTGACTCCCGGTCTTTCATCCCGATCATCCAGTAGCACATCTGCTCCGGCCTTCTTAAGTTCGCTGTAAAGTTTTTCGCCCTCTTTCATCTGAGTTTCATCCGAGGTTTTTACAATTATTATTATCACCTGATAAGGAGCAACTGACAAAGGCCAAAGTATCCCGTCGTCATCATGATGCTGTTCTACTATGGCTGCCAGAGTCCTTGTGACTCCTATGCCGTAGCATCCCATTACTATGGGTCTGCTCTTCTGGTTCTCATCCTTATAATATGCTCCCATTGATTCGCTGTATTTTGTTCCCAGTTTGAATACCTGCCCCACCTCTATGCCTCTTGCGATTTTCACCGGTTCTCCGCATGAAGGGCATGGGTCATTTTCCCGAATGAGTTTTATATCCGCTACTATATCTGCTTCGTAGTCTCTTCCATAGTTTACATTCTTTAGATGAGCATCCTTTTTGCATGCACCGGCACAAAGGTTTTTCTGTCCGGGCAGCTCACTGTCAACGACTATAGTCAAATCATGAAGCCCGACAGGTCCCGTAAACCCTCCGACGCATCCTGTGGCAGGCCCCATTTTGCCCTCATCGGCAAAATCTATTGAATGTTCGGGTATACCAAGGGCATTAACAAGTTTGACCATATTAAGCTCTCTGTCACCCCTTATGAAGGCTGCCACATATCCGCTTTCTTTTTCATCATTGTCGTAAGTGACAAAAAGAAGTGCCTTTATTGTCTGATCCTTTTTGAGTCCCAGGTATGCGGCCACATCCTCGATCGTCTTCATGTCAGGAGTGCCGACTTCCTCCAAAGGCTTCATTTCCTCGTCATCGTGTTTTGCATCCGGGGTTTCTGCCCTTTCCACAGTAGCCGCCATATGACAGTTTTCACAATATGCTATCTGACTTTCTCCCACATCGGAAAGAGCAGTAAATTCATGAGAGTTGCTGCCCCCCATTGCACCCGTATCCGCATCGACCGCCCTGTACTTTAGTCCGCATCTGTCAAATATTTTTTCGTATGCAGCATACATGTCTTCATAACTTCTGTTCAGTCCTTCTTCATCCCTGTCAAATGAATATGCATCCTTCATTATAAATTCCCTGCTTCTCATAAGACCGAATCTGGGACGGGCTTCATCTCTGAATTTTGTCTGTATCTGATAAAGGTTTTCAGGTAGCTGTCTGTATGAGGAAATGTCGTTTCTGACTATGTCCGTAAAAATCTCTTCATGGGTTGGCCCAAGACAAAATTCTCTTCCGTTTCTGTCCTTTAGTCTCCAAAGTTCAGGACCGTATGCAAACCATCTTCCGGATTCCTCCCAAAGCTCAGCAGGCTGTACTGCGGACATGTGGATCTCCTGCCCTCCTGCGCCATCCATTTCTTCTCTTATTATTTCCTCTATTTTTCTTACAGATCTCCATCCCATAGGCATAAAGCCATACACGCCGGAAACAAGTTTTTTTATAATACCTGCCCTGAGCATCAGTATATGACTGGGTATTTCTGCTTCACTGGGTACTTCACGCAGTGTTTTAAAGTGCATTTTTGAAAGTCTCATTTTTTTTGCTTCTCCTTCTTGTCTTTTTTATCTGGTGCTTTTCTTTATTATCTGATTTCTGATTTGTCGACTAATACTTAATAAGGAGACAGGCCGCCTCTGCAGCTATGCCTTCTCCTTTTCCTATTGTCCCCATTTTTTCGGTGGTGGTTCCCTTTATGTTTACAAAGTCTTCTTCAATTCCCATGGCTTCAGCAAGATTTTCTTTTATTTCCCGGGTGAATTTTGCGATCTTCGGCTGCTGAGCCATCACTATTATATCCGCATTGCAAATATGATATCCTTTTTCTCTTATTATGCCTGTCACATGCCTGAGCAGTTTTATACTTGATATGTCACGGTATCTGTCATCAGTGTCCGGAAAATGCATGCCGATATCTCCCATTGAAGCTGCTCCCAGCAGGGCATCCATAAGAGCGTGAACAAGAACATCGGCATCAGAATGCCCCAGGAGACCTTTTTCAAAGGGTATAGTAATGCCTCCCAGGACAAGTTTCCTGCCGTATTCAAGACGATGCACATCAAATCCGATGCCCGTTCTGATTTCTCTTATGTCTTTCATTTTCTTGCCGGTTTCCCGAAAATCATTCTTCCTGCAGAAGTCTGCAGCACACTGGTAACTGTCACCTCTATGGTTTTACCTATATGCCTTCTGCCGTCTTCAACTACTATCATTGTTCCGTCGTCAAGATAGGCAACAGCCTGATTGTTTTCTTTGCCTTCTTTTACAAGGAAAAGACTCATGTCTTCACCCGGAAGGACCACAGGTTTCAAGGTGTTGGCAAGTTCATTTATATTCAGTACTTCCACTCCTTTGATAGATGCCACCTTGTTGAGATTAAAATCATTAGTAACAACTTTTCCGTTCATTATCTGGGCCAGCTTCAGTAATTTCACATCCACTTCCGGTATCTCATCAAGGGACTTTTCTCCTGTGGTATTGTAGATCTCAACCCCGTATTCACTTTGTATCTTGTTAAGTACATCCAGCCCCCGGCGACCTCTGTTCCGTTTCAGGGAATCAGAGGAATCAGCAATATGTCTGAGTTCAACGAGAACAAATTCCGGTATCACGATATTTCCCTCAATGAATCCGGTCTTCATTATGTCCGAGATCCTCCCGTCTATTATTACGCTGGTGTCAAGTATCTTGGGCGTGGCATCGGACTGTTTCTTGCTTTTGCCGGATGAAGCCGTTGCTTTTCTGGCTGACATCAATGCTGCAAGACCTTCTTTTCCTTTTTTTGTGGCCACCACGACCCCAAGATAACCCAAAAGAAGATAAGTCAGGACCGTAAGCACAGTCGGCAGGTAATCAACTTCTATGCCCGCATAGATCTGGCTTATCAAAAATGCGATCAAAAGTCCTGTCACAAGTCCTGTGATCCCTGCTATAAGCTCATTAGTGGAATATGACTGGAGATCGCTTTCAATGTTCCTGGCCATTTTCTGGCTCTGTCTTTTCACTGATGGTGTAAGCCTGAAAAATAATAATGCGAAAATAATTACAAATACTATGGCCGCCCCTATTTGCTGCCACTGGGTAAATCCCCGACCCGGCCCTATGTCGCTTATGGTTAAAAGGTATTTTGTAAGCAAAAATGCTCCATACCCTATTATGCCTCCCACCAATGTGAAAACAAGTCTCATCAGTTTTTTAAGCATTGGTTCACCTCCTTTCTGTTTTGCTATTTTGGTATGCAAAGAGGTCCTCTTGTCATTTCCTAAAAATCAGATGGAATCGATGACAAGTTCTTCAGCCTTGGCAGTTTCCATATCTCTGGCAAGTATTATTTCACTGACCAGTATCTGGCGTGCATTGGCCAACATTTTTTTTTCGCCGGCGGAAAGGTTTTTTTCCCTTTCGATACGAAGAAGGTTCCTGACTACTTCTGCCACTTCACAAATATCCCCGGTCTTGAGTTTCTCCATGTTTTCTCTGTATCGTCTGTTCCAGTTGTCTGACATCTCGGTAGAAGGTGCATTGAGCACCTCAAGGACTGTGTCCACATCTTTTGATGAGATCACGTCCCTAACTCCGATATCTTTGCTTTTTTCCACGGGTATCATGATCTTCATGTCACCGCAGGGCACATTAAGGACATAATACTTTCTTTTTTCACCCAGGATGACTTTTTCTTCGATCTGTTCTATTATCCCGGCACCGTGCATTGGATATACGATTTTGTCTCCAATACTATACATTATTTTCCTCCAGGTCATACCTAACTATTAGTATAATTCAAAACACGATAATGTGTCAAGCATTCAAAATTACATAGTTTATCACAGTGCCTTTTCAGTGTCAACATTTTTTTGACACAAATTCTACACTTATTTTTCTTTTAATATGTTACAATAATTCTAAATAAATGGAGGTACTGTTATGCCCAAATTACTGGTAGTGGATGATGAACAAAAAATAAGAGAAGTGATAAGAGAGTATTCCGAATTCAACGGATATGAAATAACCGAGGCAGAGGATGGTATGACAGCCGTCGGACTTTGCAAACTTAATGATTATGATCTTATAATAATGGATATAATGATGCCCAAGCTGGATGGTTTCTCTGCCTGCAAAGAAATCAAAAAAATCAAGGACATCCCAATAATAATGCTTTCCGCAAGAAGCGAAGAATACGACAAACTCTTTGGCTTCGAACTGGGCATAGATGACTATGTAATAAAACCCTTCAGCCCAAAAGAGCTCATGGCACGGGTAAATGCGGTTTTGGCCAGACGAAGCAAGCCCTCAAAGGCAGCTGCCGAAATACTGGAATTTGATGGACTTGTCATAAACATACCGGGCCGTATAGTTACTGTTGACGGCGAAAAGATAGAACTGACACCCAAGGAGTATGATCTCCTGTTCTATCTTGTGAACAATAAAAATATTGCTCTTTCCAGGGATAAACTGCTTTCTGATATCTGGGGGTATGATTTTTTCGGTGATGACAGAACCATTGACACTCACATAAAAAATCTTCGCAATAATCTGGGGCCCTACAGAGATTACATAGTTACCCTGAGGGGAGTAGGATATAAGTTTGAAGTTTAAATTCGACTATAAGAGTATCAAGGCAAGAGTATGGGTCTATTTTTTGTGCTTTACCGTCATCGTTCTTATGCTTGTCTGGTTCCTTCAGATACTTTTTATCAACAACTATTATGAAGAAATGAAAGTGCGGGAAACCAAGCGCATTGCATCAAATATAACCTCCGACTATACGGATGGAAACATCAATGATATCGTGAGCGAAGTAGAAAAGCTTTCTGAAAATGATGATATGTTCATACGTATCGAATCCCTGAAGAGCGGTATAGTTTTCTCTCCGTCCGTCGATGATCGGGGATATGAGAACGAAATAGAAACAGTCAAGGGCAAGCTTATCACCAGTGGAAAAAATAATATATCTATCATAATAAGCAGCCCCTACAACAGCCGCAATGTTCTTGTCTATGCGGGATTTTTAGATCCGGCAGAAGAAAACATACTCTATGTTTTTTCTCCTCTTTATCCGGTGAAATCCACAGTCAGCATACTTCAAAACCAGCTTGTATATATAACGATCATAGCTTTGATCCTGGCCACAGTAATTGCATATATACTTTCCATAAGAATAACAAAACCGATAAGATCTATCATCAGATCCGCAGGCAAGCTTTCAGCTGGCCAGTACGGTATCACATTCCGGACGGAAAAAACATATTCAAAAATAAAAGATCTGGCCAATTCTCTTAACAAAGCTTCTTATGAACTGGAAAAATCCATAAACCTCCAAAAAGATCTGATGGCAAATGTATCACACGATCTAAGGACTCCTTTGACCATGATAAAATCCTATGCGGAGATGATAAGAGATCTTTCGGGCAACGACCCAAAAAAACGCGATCAGCATCTGAAGGTAATAATCGAAGAAGCTGACAGACTTAATGCCCTGGTGGGCGATAT
>ERZ795057.1826-NODE-1826-length-17526-cov-6.660580_pt1 | contig 17526 bp, 15 predicted proteins | sample MGYA00375141_ERZ795057 | MGnify/ENA primary metagenome ERZ795057 (study PRJEB30186, sample SAMN05720163) | activated sludge metagenome | isolation source: Anaerobic digester | place: Hong Kong | collected 2015-01-26 ... | reverse complement strand
ATCAATTCTATTGTTGGACCTAATGGAAGCGGAAAATCAAATATTAGACGCTATTTTATGGGTGTACGGTGAACAGTCCATGAAAAACATCCGGGCCAATGACAAAACGGATGTTATATTCTCCGGTTCGGATGGACTTTCTCCTTCCTCGAAAGCGTTAGTGACTTTAACGTTTGAGAATAACGACAGTCAGGATATTTCTATTTCCAGAGAATTGTTTCGAAATGGCAAAAACACTTATTACCTTAACGGAGATAAGGCTAGACTGACGGATATTAAAGATCTCTTTGCCGGAACAGGTGCCGGAAAGGAGTTATATTCCATTGTCAGCCAGGGACGTGTGGATAAGATTCTTAATAGTTCTCCGGAAGAAATTCGGTATTTGGTTGAAGAGGCAGCTGGAATAGCCGTTTATAAAAGAAAAAAGAAAGAAACCATTTCAAGAATTGAATCGACTGATGACAACCTTTCCAGAGTTGAAGATATCCTGAACGAGCTGACCAAACAAAAAAAATCTCTCTATTTGAAAGCCAAACGAGCTGAAAAATATCTTGAATACAACAACGAGCTGAAAGACAGTCAGTTTACTCTCTTTTCCCATTTAAACAAAAAATGGCGGGATAAAGGCGAACAGCTGGAAAAAGAAACACAAGAAAATAGAGTCCGGATTAAGGATATACAAAAAGAATTAATTAAAACGGAAAGCATTTACAGAGAATTAAAGGAAACATATAACGATTCGGATAAAGAAATAGAGGGATTCACATCGGTCCTGGAAGAATACAAAGAACGTCAGGATCATCTAAGCGAAATGCGCAATATGTATGCAAAGAATTGCTCGGAAAAAGAATCCAAATACGTCGAAAACATCACTAATCTGGATCATCTCAAATCTCAGGATGAAAAACTGACCAATCGAAAAAATGAGTTGAGGATGATGCTGTCCACGATAGAGGAAAATCTGGAAAAGGTGGAGGCTCAATTTGAGGAAAAGAGAACGGCAAAAGAGCAAATCACTCAAAACTGTTCTGATGAAGAGCAATCCATCATTGAATTGCAACAATCTCTGGAAGAAGCAGAGAAATCGTTTAGTCAACTTGAAAATGAATATTTAAGACTTGAGGATTCCGTAGAAGACAATGAAAAGCGAATAAAAGTGATCGTTAACCAATTGGAGACCAAACAAGAACGTTTGGAAGGCTTTCAAACCGAGTTGGACGAACTTAGAAACAGGGGTTCGGACAGTTCCAGAAAAGAAGCCGAGCTCATGGATGAACTGGAAATGGTCAAAGAAAGACTCACAGAAGTGGAAAAACAACTTCGAGATATAGAGGAAAAAAAATACTCCTATATTCAGCAAGAAAAGCACCTGGATGCGGAAAAGGCGGTTTTGGAAAGGCAAATCAGGGAGTTTTCAGGTTTTGCCAAACCAGTTCGTGACCTATTTATCAAAAAGCAAAAAGACCATGAATTAAGGAACATGATCGATGTTATCGCCAATCTGATTGAAGTCGACAAAGAATACGAAACGGCGTTTGAAATACTCATCGGAGCTCGCTCTCAAAACATTGTCACCAAAGATGCCGAAACCGCAAAATATGCAGTAAACATTTTAAAAGAGGAAAATCTTGGACGTGCGACCTTCCTTCCGATGGACATCCTTCGAACACGTCCGATTGTTCAAGGGGCAAATTATGAGAATCATCCCGGATTCGTTGGATATGCCGCAGAGTTAGCCAGAACAAATGATGAATTTGCTCAACTGCCTTTATATTTGTTTATGGATACCATTTTGGTTAAGACCATTGATGATGGATTGGAGTTGAAAAAGAATTACGGCATTTCCAATCAGATTGTTACGCTTGATGGCCAGCTCATCGCTGCCAGAGGAGCTATTACCGGTGGAAGCTATAAAAATGACCGGAAATCCTCCCTTATTTCAAGAACGGCTCGACTAAATGAAATATCGGATGAACTGGATCACGTCAGCGAAAAGATTGTCACCTTGGAGAATTCTGAACGTGAAATGAAAGACGAGAGAGAACAGGTAACCAATCTGAAGCGAACACTGGATAATGAATTGAACGAAATCATGTTAAAAAACGCTTCAATTCGAAGAACTCTGCAGGAACTGACCAATTCTATCGGTGAGTTATCCAAAGAAGTGATGGATTTAGAAAAGATGAAAGTGGATTATTCCTCCAAAATTGCCGGATCAAAGGCACGTCAGGGAATCATTGTTGAGGAAAAGGGTACCCTTTCGACCCAAATCCATATTTCTAAGGACAAGTTGTCTAAAGTCAGCCAATTTATCAAAGAAAAACGAGAAGAAATTCAGAACCTTCAGGAGCAAATCAATGATATCAAGATGGAACTGAACAGTTTGAGGGATAAGAAAAAACAGTATTCTGCCGAGTTGAATGATATCGAAAGCACTTTGATTAAAAACAGGGAATTAGAAGACGATTACTCCTTCAACCTGGAACATCTTGAAAAAGCGTTAAAAGGCGAAAAAGAAAAAGTCGAAGAATTAGATAAAGAATTGAAAAGTTTAAAGAGTGAGGTATCAAAGCTCTACGATAACATGAAATACCAGCAGGAAGACCGCCAAAACATGGCTAAAAAGTTGGAAGAAACCGAAAACCGGATGGAAGAGTTAAAGGATGAACGAGAGCGATTAAGGGAAAGTGAACACCAATACGACCTGAAAGTGCAAAAAATTGAATACAATATTGAAACACTTATCGAACGCATGATCAAGGCAGATATAAAAACAGAAGAACTGGAAAACATTTGTTTGGATGAAGATGGTGAAAAGGCAATATCCGAAAAGGTAGAATCACTAGAGAACAAGATGAAGTACTTGGGAAGCGTTGATTTGAATGCTATTGATGAATACAACGAGGTGGAAGACCGTTTCAATCAGATGGATAGCCAAAAGCAGGATTTGGAATCAGCCAAAAAATCGCTTGAGGAATTGCTTCAGCAGACCGATGATGAGGCCAAACGAATTTTTATGGAGACTTTCGACCTGATCAATACTTATTTTGACGAAATGATCCAAATTCTCTTTGGTGGCGGTAATGGGCAGCTAAAAATCCTTCCCGATAAAGACTTGTTGGAAACTGGAATTGAAATATCCGTTAAAAGACCGGGAAAACGTTCCCAGAAGATGTACTTGCTCTCAGGTGGAGAGAAGTCTCTGGTGGGTATTGCATTGGTGTTTTCCATGTTGAAAATTAGTCCTTCACCATTCTACATTCTGGATGAAGTCGATGCCGCTTTGGATGATTTCAATGCGGAAAGACTCAAGAATCTGATCCGGGAAAGCCGAGAACTATCTCAGTTTATTGTCATTACTCATAACAAACTGGTCATGGAAGTTGCGGATATTCTGTATGGGATTACCCAATCAAACGGGATTTCCATGGTCATGGCTGTGGAATTGGAGCAATATGCCGTCTGAAGAAAAGCCCAATGAACAACCGGAAAATGAAGTTGTCGAATTGGTTGTGACTGTAGAACATGCCCAAGAAAGGTTAGACAAGTTTGTAGGTGAAAATACACCGGAGTGGGTTTCCAGAAGCATTGTTCAGTCCGCTATCAAGGATAAAAAGATCCGTGTAGACGGTGTGGTTAAAAAACAATCTTACAAGCTCAAAACCGGCGAAATCATCCACCTGGATGTGCCCAAAAGGCCGGAGATAAAGATTGAGCCAGAAAATATTAAACTGGATATCATTTACGAAGATGAGCATATCATTGTATTAAATAAGCCGCCGAATATGCTGGTCCATCCTGTTCCCAATGTTACCAGCGGTACATTAGTCAACGCCCTCTTATACCACTTTTCACAATTCAAAGAATGGGAAGACGTGGAACGCCCAGGAATCGTCCATCGTTTGGACAAAGATACATCCGGAGTGATGATTATTGCTAAAACAGAGGCTGCATTAAGAAAACTTGCCCAGCAGTTTCACGATCGAAAAAACAAAAAAGAGTATTTTGCTATTGTTGAAGGAGCTGTGAAGGAAAACAGCGGCCAAATCGAAAAACCTCTTGCTAGAAACCTCAGCAACCGTGTGAAAATGACGGTTGATTTTTCCGGAAAGTACGCTTTAAGTCAGTACCGGGTGATAAAGCGGTTTTCTCAATGGGCTAGCTTGGTAAGCGTAATCATCAAAACCGGAAGAACACATCAGATAAGGGTCCACATGAGAAGTATCGGACATCCTGTTTTGGGGGATGAAGTCTATTCTTTTAAAGGTTCAAAGGCAGAAGATTTCGACTGTGACAGGCAGATGCTTCATGCAATCAAATTGGGGATTTTTCATCCATATACCAATCAATGGATGGAGTTTACGGCGAAACTACCGGATGATTTTAAGCAGGTGATCCGGACCCTTTCTTCATGGACTGAATCTTCTGAACCGTCGCATCGTAAATGATACCCATTCCCACATCGTTGAACCCGCCTTCAGGTAATATCAAATCTGCATAGTATTTTTGCGGAGCTACAAAACTCTTAAACGAAGGAGCAACGTACTTTCTATATTGATCTATGATGCTTTCGATGGAGCGTTTCCGTTCTTTCATATCCCTTTCTATGCGCCTAAGCAACCGTTCGTCATCCGGAGTGTCGATGAATACCGAAAGGTCGAAAAGGCTTCTAAATCGTTCCTCATAGAGAACTAAAATCCCTTCAACGATGATGACCTCTTTCGGGCTGACTTCATGATAGATACCTGGTTCTTTACGGTAAGTGATAAAACTGTAATCGGGAACCTGAACGGTTATGCCTTCGCTTAAATTCTTTAAATGCTGAAAAAACAAATCAAAGTCAAATGCTGCCGGTGAATCAAAGTTGATATCCTGAGGATTTACTCCCGGTGGCAGGTCTTTGTAATAATTATCCATCTTGATCAATGAGCTGAAATTGTTGAGTTTTTCATTCATTTTTTTGGCAACGGTGGTCTTTCCCGAACCGCTACCGCCTACGATTGCCATCAGCAAGGAAGACCACACTCCCATATTTCGGATTCCTCCAAGAAAGGATCGAAGATTTCGTGTTTTCCGTAATTGAAGAGCATGTTGGACCCTTTAAATACATCTACAATTTCCATGGCTTCTTCCTTTTTCCCGCTTTTGATGTACGGGACAACCAGCCATAATTTTAAGAAATCAGGACCGCCGTGAAGATCGAGATAGTCTTTTATACCTTTTTCTACTACCGAATATTTACCTTTTTGAAGATTCATTCTTGCCCAGATCTCCAATTCTGTTGGGTTTAAAGGTTTGGTCTGTTCGATTTCTTTTTCATATTGCTCAGCCTGTTCATGTTCTCCTATCAATTGTAAAAGAGTAACTAAATTGATTTTGCCCATTAAATGTTTTGGAAATCTTTCGATTAAATCCTTCAGGACTGAAATGGCATGCTGATATTTTTTTTGGTGAAGGTAGGCATCGACGAGGGTAAAATAGGCCAGGACATCGTCAGGATTTTTTTTGATCATCTTTTTCCAGATTGATGCGGCTTTTTCATATTCATGAACGTTAAAATAAGCTTGTCCCAATGTGGAAAAGGCTTCAAGCAGACCATCATCCAATTTGATAGCCTTTTCAAGATTCTCTATGCTTTTTTTGGTTTTTCCCTGATCATACAGTACGGTCCCTTTCAAGTCATAAGCATAGGCACTGGTGTCGTCAATATCCATGATTAATTGAGCGTATTCCAAGGTCAATTCAAAATCTTCATCTAATAATGCTTCGTTTGCAATATCATAAAGGGTATCCAAACTGCACAAGTCTTTCATGGCAGAGGGTTTGATGTGATATTGTTTGAAGAAATCACGTATTTCCAAAGGGGTTGTGGGATAAAAAAGCTCCGCTTTAATGTCCGGATAAAGTGCTTCGATCTTCTTGCAGGTTTCGATTTGCTCCTCCATGAGAGGATTATCGCTAACAATGCACATGAACGAGTCCCATCTTCCATCAAAAAAGAGATCCCTTATGATAAAAAAGTAGGGTGTCCATTCGTCTAAAGATATCATTCGGTCGTTCAAAGTGAGTTTGATCATTGCCATCACCCTTTCCCGTCTGAGCTTAATCTTTCTTCACATTCATTATATCATGAAGTTGATGAAAAAGAAGTGGGGAAGGCGATAAGAAGGGGAGAAAAGGGAATAGCAAATCGATTTTTCAACTTTAATAAAGTTGCGGGAGACAATTAAAAGTATTGATGTTTTGAACGATAAATAGGACATCCTGATACTTTCCGTGCCGTTTCAATGTTTCAGCATGCTTGGTTGTTTTTAAAGCGCTTTTTAGGCTATCCGGATTGTCTTTGTAAAATTGTCCCACATCCAGGGCCAATTTGATTTCATCGTTCATTGTGATTGGACCATCGGCTAATCCCTTAAGGAGTAAAGTAGCACACAGGTAATCTTCAAGTGAAAACTGAGACCAGTTTCCCGCACACAATATCAGGATATTTTGATAGCCGTTGAAGCGAATAGCCTCAAGGCAAGCGTTCATGTTCAATACTGAACAGGCGTAAAAATTTGTTGTCACTGATGAATAGGCTTTCAAAGCACGAGTACCGTTTGAAGTAGTCACCACACAGGTTTTCCCATTGAAATTGACTTCATTCAAAAGACTGGTGTCGTTTCCATAGTCAAAACCTTGAGGTTTGATTGAGTCTCGCTCGCCGCATAAGAGATAATCAGGATTTTCTTTCCTTATGGAAATGGCTTCCTCTATTGAGGCAACCACTTTGATGGTTTTAGCACCACGGTTTTTCATTACCACCATACTACTGGTAGCTCGGTATACATCGATTAAAAATAGGGCATCGTATTGTTGATGATTATTGGTCTTGAAAAGTTCTGAATAATACGGAACCACTGTTACATTCATGTTCTCAACTTCTTGAAAAGTTTTTTGAGATGCGTACCGGCGGTTTTGTATCCTTCCTCGATGAGATGGGAATAATCAATGTTTTTTCGATATTCCGGATTATCCCATAAATTAATATCCATGGAAAACTCCTTTTCTATTTGTTTCTTCAATTCGATGGTTCCCATATAATCAGCTGCAATCAGAATGTACATAGAACTTAAAAACGGGGGAGTACCATTTTCGGACAGGGTATCCAAAACGATATGCAGGTCACTTCTCCTATCCTTGATGGGAGAAGGTAAACCTTGTATGTTCTGAATGCTGATATACTTGCAACTGTCTATCTCAACGGGTCCCATAAAAGGAACGATGCTAATGCCAGCTTTAAGTTCTTCGATGGTTGTAATGGATACGACTTTTTCCTGCGCAGTTTCATAGTTAAAAAGGCTGGTATAGCAGGGGATTTTCAGCATATGTCCCGATAGAAAGCCAAAGGTGGTTTCTAAATATTTGTCGATTTTTTTGATATCGTCTATTCCCAAATACCGGCCACTGGTACCGGATTTGATCAATGTGTAAAAGTCGGTTAATTTTCGATAGGTATCGCTCAGGGTTATTCCGAGATCTGCTCTATTGAACCCGATTGCATTCTGATTTTCAGTGCCTTCATAAAAGTCAAAAGAGAATAAGGACACCAACTCATTGAACCGCTTCTGAAAGAAATCAATGGTCTTATCCAACCCACAGTGGGCATAAACACAACCAAGCATGGCAGCCGGACCGCTCGCTACGATTTTTTCAGGAGCTCCCAATGTGTTTTCAAGAGCTCTTAAAGCCCCAAGCGAGCGCATCATTTTGACGTTGTTTCCGTTGAGATAAAGAGAATAGTTAATCGTTCATCAACTCCTTTCTGAAATCATCAAGCAGCTCCATCGCAGATTTGGTAGCTTTCTCAAACTGATCAAATTGATACCATTCAATGTTAAGATTGGTAAATCGGATACGATGCTCTGCTTGGGATATCTCAGAAGCGATGATTCTTTCCAGTTTTAACTGATTCAGATACCCCATCAGCTCCAGGGCATTTTTAAACGATCCTTTTCTCACAAGATTGGTCACATCGGAAGCGATAATCTTTTCAGCGCCTAATTGTCTGCACTGTTCTACTGGAACAACACACATCACGCCGCCATCAATAAAATAAGTCCCGCCCAACCTGGTGGGCGAAAAGGTTCCAGGAACAGATGCACTGGCACAAACGGCATCAACAATATAGCCGGATGTGATGAGTTCCGTTCTACAACGTTTGATGTCAGTGGCAACGATACCGAGCTTTAGTTTGGTATCCTCAAATCTGGCATTTTGAAAAATCGGTGTAAGCATTTCGTATAGGTATTCTTCGTTCATAATTGATTTGCTGACAGCGGTTTTTCGAGCAACATTTAACACATCAATCAATTTGCTTCCAGCTGCCATTTGCAGGAGTTTTTTGATTTTTTCAGCATTGATTTTTACAAAATGACTGGTCATTTTTTTTACGGTTCTGCTATCCGCTGTTAAGGCATAAGCTGCACCAACAACCGAACCGATACTGGATCCTGTTATGTATCCTGGTTTGATGCCACATGATTCGATCACTTCAAGCAGAGGAACATGGGCATATCCCCTGGCACCGCCACTCCCCAATGCCACACCCCATTTTTCATGGGATGACCATGTTGTATCATACAATTTCGAAATCCACCTCACCTCTTACATAATCCACATCCTTTACCCTGACGGACAAAATATCCCCTAATCGGTAGACCTTACGGGTTCTTTCTCCCACGAGTATGTTTTTTTGTTCATCATAAATAAAATAATCATCCAATGTGGAGATGTGGATCAGTCCTGGAATAAGAATGTCTTTGACTTCCACGAATAATCCGATCTTCATGATATTGGTAATGACGACCTCGTAAATTTCCGAAGCATGGCTGGAGATATAATCCACTTTTTTTAAGGCGACCAGATCCCATTCGCTTTCATTGGCTACTCTTTCTTTCTGCGTACAATGAACGGCGATTTGGGGTAAGGTATCTTCCCAGTATTTTAACCGTTCTTTTGTGAAGGTGTTACCGTTCATGTATTCTTTAAGTAGTCGATGAACAATTAGATCGGGATATCTTCGGATAGGGGAGGTAAAGTGAGTATATGCCTCCGATGCAAGGCCATAGTGTCCCAGATTGCTCTCGTCGTAAATTGCCCGTTTCATGGTTCTGACGACCAAACGCTCGACGCTGTTTCTCAGAGGATGACCTTTTAGATTTTCGAGTAATTTCTGCAGGGTTCTCGAATCAATCGTTTTGGGCATATCTCTTTCGATTCCCAAGGCCTTTATATATTCCTTTAATTGAAGCAGAGTGTCGCTGTCAGGATTCTCATGAATTCTGTATATAAACGGCAGATCCGCATCCATAAACATGGTGGCAACTACCTCGTTAGCCTTGATCATAAATTCTTCAATGACTGATTCGCCAATCCCTCTGTTCCTTGGAAGAATATCCATAGTATGTCCTTTTTCATCCACAACAATTTCGACTTCACCACTTTCAATGCCGATGATGGCCCCCCGTTGTTTCCGATTTTCTTTTAGAATCGTTGCCAATTCCCTCATATGATCAAGGGAGTCAGGAAGTCCGGTAGTTTTAGACAATGAGGTGATGACTTTTTTATCCCCTTCGTAATATTGATTGACTTGTTTGTACGTTAGACGACGGCTGCTTTTAATTAGACCGTTTTCAACTTTAAAATCTACTACCTTTCCCATCTGGTCTATTTCCATTGTGAGGGCAACCACCATCCGGTTTAGCTTTGGCTTAAGCGAACAAATGCCGTTAGATAGTTCAACCGGAAGCATCGGTATGACGGTATTGATCAAATAAACACTGGTGGATCTTTCATAGGCTTCACTGTCGATTGCCGTGGAAGTTTTAACATAATGTGAAACGTCGGCTATATAAACCCCCAAGCGATAATGACCGTTTTTCAGTTGTTTAATGGAAACGGCATCGTCAAAATCTTTGGCGTCTGCCCCGTCTATGGTAAAGATCAATTCATCCCTAAAATCGGTGCGCTCTTCTTCTTTTAACATGACAACCTTGGTCGGAATGCTTTTTTTCTCGACCTCAACCGCTTCCGGGAACTCATCCGGGAATGGCAATCCATGTTTTAGGATAACGGAAGGCAGATGGATTTTGGGATCTTCAATTTGCCCCAACACCTCTTTGATGGAAACCATTGGCGGAATGTTGTTCTTCGGATAGGCGGTGATCACCCCGTAAACCTTTTCGCCGGGTTTAGCCCCTTTCAGATCTTTTGAGGCATTTCGGATGTTGACGGCAAAGCGATAGCCAACCCGTTTTTCGTCTGGAATCACATAATACCGTTTGCCCTCCTTGATCAGTACTCCTACAATTCTAGTTAAGCTTCTCTTTAAAACCTTAATGACTTTTGCCCGGTACCAGTCACGGTATTTTCCCTCTGGCTTGATTAAAACGATGTCTTTGTGCATGGCATCTTTTGCTGTTTCAGGAAAAACAACATACTCTTTGCCGTCACTTGCCATGACAAATGCCATTTTTCCGCTTTTGATAAATTCCAATTTTCCCTCAATTTGATCAGGTACTGCGACTGAATAACGGTTATTGTCTGTTTTGTAAATTCGACGTTCTTCCAGCAATTCTTTGATGATATTCCTGACCTTTGCCTTTGCTGTTTTATCAAAAACATTAAGTTCTTTATAGATTTGCTTTAGAACCATCGGTTGATAACCAGGACTTTTGATAAACTCAAAAACAGCTTCTTTAGAAATCTTCATAATCCTCACCCCTTAAAAACGGCATATCTTACCCGGACTGACGAATGAAAAATCAATCCCTTCCTGATTGAGCTCTTTGCCAATCTCCCTCATTTTCTCCTTTAAATTAGGTAAATATCTGCCGGATATATGATAAATAATGAGTTTTTTTGGTTTAAAGCGTTTCACTTTTTCCAAAAGTTCTCCGATTTCCGTATGTTTATCGCCCCTTCGATCCTCGCTGTCTAAAAATGTACATTCATGTAAGAGAGTTGAAGTGTTATCCAGGTATTGATCATCGATGACGTTGCCATCTCCGCTCATGGTCAAAAGGGAATGAGAATAGTCTTCAGTGATATAATCCCTTCCGTGTTTCTTTATCAATTCCCTGATCTTGCTGTGATTCAATGAATGATAAGCTTCTTTTAACCTTTTTCTGTTTTCACGGATCTGAAATCCTAGCGTCACTTCATTGCTCATGTGGTCTGTGCTGAACGGAATAATATACCTTCCCATTTTGCCTGATTTCAAATCAATGTGATCACCAACATCGATCTCGTGCGTTGTCAATTCGTATTTTAAACGATTCCCGGTGCTCATAATGAAATCAAGGTAATCTTTAATCATTGTTGAATCTTTGTGAAAATAAATATCCAAGGGTTTTTCCCTTTCACCCATAGCGCTGCTTCGGGTGTTTAAGAAACCCCATAGTCCTGAGATATGATCGGCATGGGAGTGGGTTAAAAAGATTTTCTTAACGGCAAACAGTTTGTTAGTCAACATTGTGCTGATTCCCTCACCGCAATCAAAAAGGACTCGATCTGGCGCATAGTAAATCCAGGTGGAATACATGGCCTTTGAAAATGCTATTATCTCCAATTTTAATCTCCTGTTCTACATCTGAATAAGCCTAGTCTCAACTCTCTTTTTTTAAGTGTTGATAAAAGGATTGGTATGATACTATTCTTCCTTGGCTTCCAGCTTGATCTTTAGATTTCCTTTGACGCCCCCTGGAAATTTCACTTCGACATCGTAAGTTCCGATTTCCTTTAAATTTCCATCGAGAATGATTTGTTTTTTTTCAATTTTTTCGCCTAAATAATCACTTAATTCTTTAGCAATATCGCCGTTGGTGATCGAACCGAAAAGTTTCCCTTTTTCACCAGCTTTGACTTTGATGACAAAAAACTCCTTCATGAGCTTATCCAGTTTATCCATATTCTTTTTACGTTCTTTTTCTTCGTGTTCGTTTTGAACGCTTTGGATGCCTTCTAAATGCTTTAGAGCACTAGGTGTTGCTTCTTCTGCCAAATCCCTGGGGAAAAGAAAGTTTCGGGCATAGCCATCCGATACCTTTTTAATTTCACCTTTTTTTCCGACTTTGGCAACATTTTCCTTTAAGATGACTTTCATCTTAAACCCCTCCATTTCAGTAAAGTTTTTTTCTTTAACCATTCATTGAATTGAATAATCTCATCAATTGATTCTATTTCTGTACTATCTGTTTCATTCACGGCGTCTTTGACAATTTTGTAAATATCCGTAAAGCTGATTTTGTGCTCCAAAAAGAGCTGAACAGCAACCTCGTTTGCCCCGTTATAGGCAATCTTTAGTGAATTGGGCTCATTGATGATTGTATAAGCGAGTTGAACGGCTGGATATTTTTCCAACTCCATCGGTTTCAAGACCAATTTCTCTGGTTCAAAATTCACCGGATCATATCGCATGAGTCTTTCCGGATAGGTTAAGGCATAAGCGATGGGGATCTGCATGTTTGGTTGACCCGCATGCAGCTTAACCGATCCGTCTTTAAAGACGGCAATTGCGTGCACATAACTTGAATAGCTTAACATCGTTTGGATTTGTTCTTTTTTCAGATCAAAAAATTCCGCTGCCTCAATTATTTCAAGTCCTTTGTTAATCATTGTAGCTGAATCCACCGTTATCTTCTTTCCCATATTCCAATTCGGGTGTTGTAAAACATCTTCAACACGGGCTGATGAAAGTTTTTCGGTTGGCCAATCCCTCAATGCACCCCCTGAAGCAGTAATGAAAACCGTTTCAATATCTTCAAGACGCTCTTCCTGGATCAGCTGAAACACAGCACTATGCTCACTATCGACAGGAATAATGCGAGTATGAAGAATTTTGCTCATCTGCTTGATGAGTCTGCCCGCCATAACCAGCGATTCTTTATTGGCCAAACAGACCCTTCCTGCGTTTTTTAAAGCACTCACGGTATATCGAAGGGAATCTGACCCACTGGAAGCAATCACACATATATCCGGGCGTAAAGATTCGATCATTTGAACGGGATCCCTATAATAAGCAGAATCAATACCTTCGATTTCTCTTGAGAAGGAATAAGCTTTGGGGTGAATGCACTTTATTTGATCGATTAAGCGTTCAGACATGTGGGCTGCAATTCCCACGATCTCAAATTGCTTTTCAGCGGCGTTGATCTTTGAAAGTGCTTGAATGGTCTGGGTACCGATGGAGCCTGTAGATCCGATGATAACGACTTTATTGGTGTTCATATTTGAATTTCACCGGTCTGAAGCGGGCACATGGAGATATAATCACAATAGGGGCACAGAGCTGATTTTTTCGGTTCAAAATCATCTCCTTCAAGAGCTTCGTAAATCGGCATGCACCTTTCTATCAAAGTGTTTCTTGTTTGGTCAAATATTTGTTCATTTAATGACTTTTCAATGATACGGTTGGGTTCCAGGTAAAAAAAAGTGGAACTGTAAATCTTGTACCCTTGCTCGTTCATCAACCAGGCATAGGTAAACAGCTGAATAAAATCCACATATCTTTCGACTAATTTACCGGTTTTATAATCTATGACCTTGAAACCTTCTTTTCCGTTGTGAATGCATTTGTCAAGTCTGTCTATACGGCCAAGGAATTGAATCTCGTCATTCAAAGAAGCCTCAACAAACTGTTCACGTTGAATCGGCTCGGACATCAGCTCACTATTATAAAAATTATCCAACATCATCAACCCACGCTTACCATGCTCGATTTCCGTTGCCTTGTCCATTTCAAAATCCCCTTCTTCACGAAGTTTATTTCGCTCCATCTTCCATTCCATTCGGAACAAATTCTTCAACAGTTTTAAATCACGTTTTTCAGTTGAAAAATCGAAAAATTTCTCAAGGGTGCTGTGTATGGTTTGACCCAATAGTAGTGCAGGGCTTGTTTTTGTTGGAATTCTGCTAATATATTGAAATTTGAATTTCAAAGGACATTGTTCAAAAGCGGTAATCTTTGAAAAACTCATTTTCATATTATTCATTTGTAAATCGCTCGCCTTCTTCAATTTTTCTGCCGTTTTTTGCTTCCATAAAAGTGATAAATTTCTTGGATGGCAGTTGAATTTCTTTCACAAGAACCTGACCTTGACCACATTGAATCAAAGCACCCTTTTTTTCAATAGAGCAAATCGTACCGGGTTCTTTACCGGATTGTCCTTCAAAAAAACCTTCTGAAGATTTAATCTTGACAAGCGCATTCTTGAAATAAGTTCGGGTACTCGGAGTCGGGTCAAAGGCTCTGATCTTGTTGTGAACAGCACTTGCATTTTTGGTCCAGTCTATCAACAACTCTTCTTTTTCTATCTTTGCTGCATAAGTGGCCTGTTCATGATCTTGCTGAACAAACTGAACCCGGGAGGAAATTAAACGATCCAGAAAGTCTGTCAACAGCTGAATACCTGCTTTTTCAAGTTTATCGTAGACCTTCTCCAAATGATCACATGATTCTATATCAACGGCTTGTTGAAGGGCAATATCGCCTGCATCCAATTCTTCGCCGATTTTCATGATGGTTATTCCGGTTTGCTTCTCGCCGTTTTCTATAGCCCTCTGAATCGGGGCAGCACCCCTGTATTTTGGTAATAGTGAGGCGTGAACATTGAAAATTCCCGTTTTCGGTAGTTCAATTACTTGCTTTTTCAGAATTTTCCCGTAAGCAACCACAACAATAATATCGGGATCCAAAGCCTTTAATTGTTCAAAGCCAAGTTTGATATTCACAGATTTCGGTTGAAAAACCGGTATAGAATACTTCAATGCCATTTTTTTCACCGCAGTGGGTCTAATGGCACCGCCTCTTCCGGATACCTTGTCCGGTTGAGAAAAAACACCCACAACATTCCATCCTGCTTTAACAATGGCTTCTAAATGAGCGGCTGAAAAATCCGGAGTTCCCATGAAAACGATTTTCTTATGGCTATCCGGCATGCTTGTACACTTCTTTGGCTTTTTCTTTAATAGCATCGAGCCGTTTCTTGAGAAGTCTCCTTTTAATCGTGCTAATGTGATCGATAAATAAAACACCGTTTAAATGATCGGTCTCGTGCTGAATAATTCTTGCTAAATAGCCTGAAATTTCCTCTTTATGGATTGCGCCGTCCACTGTTTGATAAGTGAGCCGGATTGTCTTGGAACGTTCCACGTTTTCAAAAATATCTGGAATGGACAAACACCCTTCTTCGGCAACATCCGTTTCTTCTGAAAAGTAAGTGATTTCGGGGTTGATAAATGCCTTCCACCCGGTTCCAGAACTATCATCTTCAATGAAGATCTGCTTGTTCAAACCCACCTGAGGACCTGCCAAACCGGCACCGTCTTCTTTGTACATAATGGTTGCCATTTCTTCTATAATGTTGTGCAATTCGTCATTAAATTCGATGATCTTCTCCGATTTTTGTCTTAAAACCGGATCACCATAAAACCTTAATTTCATTTCTATCACCATTTCATCATCCTTCCGTTTTTTTAAGCGCTTGATACCATTCATGATCATACATGAAAACCGTTAAAGGTGTCACCGAGCAATAATTCTTCTGAATGGCAATCCAGTCGCTGTCCTGTGGCAACTCCTCTTCTTTAATGTCACCCATAAGCCAGAAATAGTCGTTGCCATAAGGGTCCTTTCTCTTTTCAAAATAGTCATCAAATCGTCTTGAACTCTGTTTCGTGTAAAGAAAACCGTTCAGTAAATCATATTCGATGGATGGAACGTTGATATTCAACGCACCGAACCGCTTGATGGTTTTTATGTCAAAAGTCTTTAAGAATTCCACCAGAAATGTTCCCGCCGTACAAAAATAAGGTTCTTTTGGATTGATGCTGGAAATAGCGATTGAAGGATACCCCATAATAGCGCCCTCTAGAGCTCCGGAAACAGTTCCGGAATAGGGGATGTCCGTTCCGAGGTTGGCGCCTCTGTTGATCCCTGAAACGACCAAATCCACATCTTTACCGGCTAATTCTAAAATTCCTATTTTGACACTATCAGCGGGAGTACCCGTGACACCGTAGCCAAAAAAGGAATCCCCTTTGTATATTTTCTTAGCCCAAATGGGCTTACGCAAGGTGATGGCATGGCCTGTGGCACTTTGTTCGGTATAAGGAGCAGAAACCACGACCTGGTGTCCTGCTTGTGTTAGGCATGTATTGAGGCAGTCAATCCCCTCAGCGTGTATTCCATCATCGTTTGTTATTAATATTTTCACTTTTCAACCTCTTTCCTCTTTTGTGATACCAATTCAATGAAACTTATAATAGTCTATCATTAAGATTATATCATGATTTGTACGTGTTATAATAACATATGCGGCATCATTTCCTTTGCTAATGTCTGCATTATTCATGGAGAGTGATTATCTTGAAAAAAGTCTTTCTTGTTGTTGCTGCCTTTTTCATTGCAATAACAGCTTTTTCAGCCTATATTAACGATCATGTGATCGATCATTGGACAATTTACGGCATGTCCTACTATTCCTATATGGACAATGCAAACACCGTGTTTAAAACCATGTACCATTACCAGAATTGGGGACCAACTATTGATTTTTACTATGTTCCCTCCGAAAACAACATAACCCTCGAACAACTTTATCCCCCATCATTAAGACGCAATAGCGACAAAGAGCTCATCATCATCTTCTGGTTATACCGAAACGGGCTTTTTTCTTTACAATACCATGTGCTGGATGCCTACAGAAGAATTACCTCAACTAACTCAAAAGGAGCAGCCGGATTCGAAACCCCCTATTCCATCATGCGGGTAGATTGTCAGGATGACGCTGAAGTCTTCTATATCTCATTGACTGAATATCCCAAATAGGACTATCTATTCAGCAGGGTTTCATCAAAACTGAAAAGCAAAAAAAGTTATCTACCCACGTTAAAGAACTCAGAGCCCTCACAAATAAAGATTTACAGAGCTATTTTCCCAATTTAGCTGCAAGGTTTTTTAAGGAAATAGGCGAAAAACCTTGCAGATGAGAATTCCTCCCCCAAGGGAGGAATTTTTAGTTATTCAGCAGGCCCTAAATAGAAATGGTCAATTCATTAGGAATTGACCATTTGAACCTTCTATATTTTTTAATCGTTTCTTTGATATCAGATGTTATCTTACAAAATCCACCAACGATGTCATCATGACATTGGCGCCCGTTTTTAATGCTGCTTGAAGAATTGTTTGCTGGTTTTGAAGTTTGGTATAGGTCTCCAGAAAATCCGCATCCTGTTCTTTGGAGACGTATTCGGTCAGGAATGTCGAATATTCTTCGAAACGGTTGGTTGACATTTCCAGAAAACGTTGAGAAGCCCCATTCTGTGCTGTTGTTTGTTGAATATTGTACTCAAAACGTTCTACTTTCGCCAGGGCGATGTCGTTGAGATAATACTGTGGGTCCTCTTTGTCCAGGTTTTTGATGATATTGTCCAACAGATTGAAAACACTTTCATTACCGTTCACCACAAAAGAATCGTAAA
>ERZ795057.1810-NODE-1810-length-17612-cov-14.294185_pt1 | contig 17612 bp, 11 predicted proteins | sample MGYA00375141_ERZ795057 | MGnify/ENA primary metagenome ERZ795057 (study PRJEB30186, sample SAMN05720163) | activated sludge metagenome | isolation source: Anaerobic digester | place: Hong Kong | collected 2015-01-26 ... | reverse complement strand
TTCTTCGAGGTGCTCATCTGGCTCATGGTCATACGCCAGATCTTCCAGCAGCTGGACAACCCCCTGTGCTTCGTGGCCTATGCAGCGGGCTTCGCCACGGGCAACTTCGTGGGCATCATCATCGAGAACCACCTCTCCATCGGCAGGGTCATCATCCGCATCATCACGCGCAGGGAGGCGGACGAACTCGTTGCCTTCCTGAGGACCTCCGGTTACGGACTGACCCTCATCGACGCAGAGGGGGTGACCGGCCCGGTGAAAGTCATCTTCACCATCGTGGAGCGCAGCAACATCGGGCACATCGTGGACATGATCAAGCAGTACAATCCCCAGGCCTTCTACTCCGTGGAGGACGTGCGTTTCGTGAGCGAGGCCGTTACACCCCATCGACTCCCCGCTTCCCGCAGGTGGTTCAGGTTCGTCTCACGGATGCGCAAACGTGAAGAGTGAGGGCCGGGGACTACTGGAAGGTGTCCCCCTCGTGTTCCCTAAAGAAGAGGACGAGGCCCGGACCTTTCAGGACCCTGCCGTTCGCCTCTATCTCCTCGGGCCGGATGCACCCGTGAGCGGTCCCTATGAGTACGTTTTCCCCTTGGAATCCAAGAGAGCCCGGCTCCAGGGAGACATCCGGCAGGAAGGCAGCCTGTCGGAAGAATACCATGTCTTCCCCCAGGATCCCGAAGGCGCCGGAGAAGGGGCTTGTCATGGCCCGGACGAGGTCACGGATCTCCCCGGCCGTCCTGTCCCAGAAGATGCGGCCTTCTTCCGGCATGACCTCGTCATGGCTCGAACCTGCGGTCAGGTCCTGGGGAGTCAGGGTGAACTCGAGATCCCTCATGCGGGGAAGGACCTCTGCAAGCATGGCATCGGCGGCGCGGTCGATCTTGTGCGAGAGCGAGCCGGCCGTATCGTCAGGCGAGATCTCTACTGTTCTCCATGCCGCGACCGCCCCGGCATAGGGCTTGACCACCAGTTCGTGGAGCGTCGTCCCGGTGGTGCGCTCCCCGGCCATGATGGCCCGGCGGACCGGGTCCGGCCCGCGGTAATCAGGCAGGAGAGCGGGGTGGATGCGGAACGAGCCGTGTTTAGGCAGGGCCAGGATCGGTGCCTTGAGCACGGGTGGATAGGCGAAGCTGAAGAGCATGTCGGGCCCGGCTTCCCTGATCCGTTCGATCCATCCGAACTGGTTGGGATCCCGGGGCCCGACGCAGGCGACCGGGAACTCCGTGCAGAACGCCTCTACCGAAGGGGATCCGCTGTCCTCGTCCCGCAAATCCTCGCGGGTGAAGACCAGAGGGATCTTGAAACCCGCCTCGATGAGCCGTCGTATTCCCAGGACACCCATGGCGCGGCAGGCGAAGACCACCGCCTTCATGGAGCGGTCCTCCGGTGAGGGGAGAAGGGTTTTTTCATGGTGAGAAGGGCCTCCTTGCCGGCGGTATTGCCTGCTGCTAACGGCTTTCCCCTTTGATCTGCGCCACCTTTTCCCAGAACCGAGCCTCTTCCGGGCTGCGGGTCATGCACATGTCCCTGAGGCGGTTCGTTCCTGCTGCAGTGATCCTGTGGGCTGCCAGAATCCTTTCCGCCTCGTCCTGACGGGAGCACGGGACCGCAAGGGCGATACGGGGGCCTCCCAGGTGTGCGAGCTCGATGGGCCGCGCCGTGACAGCACAGGGCAGGGCCGCCTCCCGCAGGTGGACCATCGCCCGGCGGACATGGTCCTTGGAGGTGAAGCTCATGATGCATGTCGTGTCGTCCCGGACGAGCCGGGAGAATTCCCTGAGCCGCGTGGCCGCCTGCTCAACGGCATCGGCGGCCCGGAGCACCTCATCAATGGTGTTCTCCCACCCGGGACTGAATCGGACCGTGCCGAAGGCGAGACCGGGAGGGATGTCCAGGGCCTCAAGGACCTGCGACGGACGACGGGAAAAGAGTGACGCCCTGGGGGACACGGTGATGCCGTTCAGATCGAGCCAGGCTGCCAGGGCATCGGAGGGGACACCCTCGAAGGAGATGCTCGCTATGTGGGGGGCTCTCTCCGCCTCGGCACCGTTCACCGTGATCCCGGGGACCCGTGTCCGTATCTCCTGCTCGAGCCTGTCCCGCAGGGCCTTCAAGAGGGCGGCATTCGCTTCCATGCCGGAGAGGGCCTCCTCGCAGGCCCTGCCGAAACCCACGATGCAGGGTATGTTCAGGGTTCCGGGTCTGAGCCCCCCCTCCTTGAATGAACCGAAGAGGACGGGAGAGATTCTTGTTCCCTCGCGCACGTAGAGCGCGCCGGCCCCCTTCGGGCCGTAGAGCTTGTGGGAGGATATGCTGAGCAGATCAGCGTTCATGGCCTCTGCATCGACGGGGATCTTGCCGGCGCTCTGGACGCAGTCGCAGTGGAAGGGGATGCCCCTGTCCCGGGCGATGCGGCCGATCTCACGGACGGGCTGGATGACACCGGTTTCGTTGCTCACGTGCATGACGCTTATGAGGATGGTATCTTCCCGGATGGCCTCTTCGACCGCAGCAGGGTCAACGAGACCGATCGCATCCACGGGCAGCACGGATACCCTGCAGCCCGTATCCCCGAGGTGCTTCGCGGTGTTCCTCACCGAGGCATGTTCGACGGCGCTCACGATGATGTGGCCGCTGCGGGCCTGCGTGATGCCCAGCATGGCCAGGTTGTTGGCCTCGGTCCCGGACGAGGTGAAGACGATCTCAGGGGGGCGTGCCCCGATGAGAGAGGCGACGCGGTTCCTGGCTTCGGCGAGGGCGGCGCGGGGTTTTTCACCCGCAGTGAAAGGGGCCGACGGCGGGGCGAAGTGGTTGCCGAAGAAGGGGAGCATGAGGCCCAGTACCTGTGGGTGTACGGGTGTGGTGGCGGCGTGGTCGAGAAACAGCTCCTGGTTGTGGGACATGGAGGCTCCCCCCTGTTGTGAGGTGCTCCCCCCTGCCGGGGAGAGTCGGGTGTCACTGCCCCTTCCTATACTATGTCCGGGTACTCTTCAAGGCTCGATTCCTGGTGCTATCACCCCTTTAACACCAGTTCCAGAACGTCCTTGAGGACCTTGACCTGATAGGGCTTCTGGATGTAGGCGGCGAGGTCATCATCAGAGAAATGCCTGGTCGCCTCCTGTTCGCTGTAGCCGCTTGAGAGGATCACTTTCACGTCGGGCCGGATGCGTTTCAGCCCTGTAAAGGTGGCTGCGCCGTCGAGGTCCGGCATGGTGAGGTCGAGGATGACCGCCGCGATCTCGTCTTCGAGTTCGGAGAGCAGACGGATGGCCTCTCTGCCACAGTCCGCCGTTATCACGGAGTACCCGAGGTGCTTCAGCATGGCCCTGCAGGTATCCCGTACCATGTCCTCATCGTCCACCACGAGGATGGTGCCTCTGGCAGCCCCGGGCAGGGTCATGGGTCCGGCGGTTTCCTTTGCCCGTCTGTCCGGAACACCCCCCCCGGCCACGGGGAAGAGCGCGAGCACTGTGGTGCCCTTGCCGGGGGTGCTGTCCATCATGACGGCACCCTTGTGGCCTCCCACGATGCCCAGCACCGCGGGCATGCCCAGGCCCCTGCCCAGGAATTTGGTGGTGAAGAAGGGCTCGAACACCCGGGCCAGGGTTCTGCCGTCCATGCCGCTGCCCGTGTCCTGGACCTTCAGGAACACGAACCTCCCCGGTACGGGCTTCTCCGGGGTGCGGCTCCTGCCGAGAAAGGCCTCGTCGCAGTCCATGACCCCGGTGGAGATGGTGATGGTGCCTGTCGTCTCGCCCAGGGCCTCGGATGCGTTCAGTACGATGTTCATGATCACCTGCTGAACCTGGCTCTGGTCGGCATGGATGGCGGGAAGCGGTTTCATCAGGTCTTTCCTCACGGATGCGGTGCGTGGGACGGTCGCCGAGATGAGGTCGTCCATGCCGGAGATGATCTCCGTCATGTCCGCCGGCTTCATGGCGAATTTCCCCTTGCCCGCATAGGCGAGGATCTGCCGCGTGAGGTCTGCGGCACGCCTGGCCGCCTTCTCCGATTCGATGATGTTCTCCAGGGCGGGAGAGTCTCCGGGGAGATTCAATTGGGCGAGGTCCAGGTTGCCGAGGATGGCAGCCAGGAGGTTGTTGAAGTCGTGGGCGATGCCGCCGGCCATGACGCCCAGACTCTCGAGCTTCTGGGCCTGCTGTGTCCGGCGCTCCATGGCGATCCGTTCCTCCTCCGCCTTTTTCCTCTCGGTGATGTCCCGGGCAAGGCCGTAGATACCCGTTGCCTCGCCTTTGTCGTTGCGAAGGGCCCGGCAGTTGGTCTCCATGAACCTGGTGGTACCGTCCTTATGGTAGTACTCGAGTACCAGCGTGACCAGGCGGTCCGGGTCCACGCCCGGCCTGCCGTCACGCTCAAGTTCCCGGGCGAGGGTTTTTGTGACAAGGGAGTAGGATTCCGGTGTGAGCTGTTTTCTGGGATTATCCAGCACCCTTTCTCCCGGAGAGTAACCCAGGAGCTTTTCCGCAGCAGGGTTCACATACGTGGTCTTCAGATTGAGGTCCACGATGAAGGCCATGTCGCCCATGTTCTCCGTGAGGAAGCGGTAGCGCGCCTCACTCTCCCTGAGGGACTTCTCGGCCTTCTTGCGCTCGGTGATGTCCCTGACGATGCCCACGGCATGCCAGGCGTTTTCCGTCCGTACCGGGGACAGGGATATCTCGATGGGGAATTCTTCTCCATTCTTATGCAGTGCCCTCAGCTCCAGGGTCCTGCCCATGGCCGCTCCGGTCCCTGAGGACTGGAATCCCTGAAAACCCTTTCCGTAGTCTGCATGGTAACGCCCGGGGGCAACAAGGCGATGGAGATCCATACCGAGCGCCTCATGGGACGGGTAACCGAAGATCTTCTCGGCCGCCTCGTTCCACAGGGAGATGTTGCCGCGGTCATCGATCATGATGACCCCGTCCTTGGTGGCGTTCACCACGGACTGGAACTTTTCCCTGCTCGTTTCCAGTTCTCTCTCGGCCCGTTTGCGTTCCGTTATGTCGCGGCTCACCCCGATGATGCCGGTGAAGGCTCCCCGGTCATCGAAGAGCGGCGCCTTGATGGTCTCGAAGAATACCTCGCTGCCGTCTTCCAGGATGAAGGATTCATCCGATTTCAGGGGACCTCCGTGACGTACCGCCTCCTCGTCGCTCCTGGCACACTGCTCGGCCAGGGGCCCGGGAAGGATGTCGTAATCCGTCTTCCCGATGAGCTCCTCCCTGCTTTTTCCGGTGAGCAGCTCATAGGCCCTGTTCACCTCCAGGTTCTTCCCCTCGGCATCCTTGAAGTAGACGATCTCCGGGATCGCCTGCACCAGGGTGGAGAGGCGCCTGTTCACGATACGCAGGTCGTCCTCGGCCTGTCTGCGCTCCGTGACGTCCGTGAACAGCTCGAAGGTTGCAGGCCTGCCTTCCCACTCGATCAGGGCAGCCGTGATCTCCACCCAGCGGGTGCGGCCGTCCTTGGTGATGATCCGGAAGGTATACCGCGGAACCGGGGTCTGACCTGCCAGCCTGGTATTATGGCGTTCGATGACGATGGCCCTGTCGTCGGGATGGATGAACTCCGTGAAGGGGCGGGAAAGGAGTTCATCGGCGGAGTAGCCCGACATGGTGAGGCCCTTGGGATTGATATACTTGAGCATGCCGTCCTGGGCTATGGCAATGGTCTCGTCCGCATTCTCCACGAGGGTGCGGTAGCGTTCGGATGACCGACGGAGCGCTTCTTCCATGGCCTTCCGTTCGGTGATGTCGATGTGGAAGGACAGGATACAGTCGCGGCCTTGGAAATGGAACCGGAAACCGTAGCCTTCTATGATGACCACACCCCCGTCCGGGGTGAGCGCCTGGAATGACAGCGGCCTCTCCATGGGGGTGCCTTCCCAGATGGACCCTGCCGTTTCGAGCAATGCCGGGAGATCATCGGGGTGGATAAGATCCCTGATATGTCTCCCTACGAGGTCCTTGGCATCATGGAACCCGAACATCCTCACCGCAGATATGTTGCAGTAGGTCACCACCCCGGCCTCGGTGGCGGTTATGCCTATGGGCGCCCGATCGATGAGGGTGCTGAGCCATGTGTCGGAAGCAGTGTTTCCGTTGCTGGATCTGTCATGGTTGTCCATGGGTTGTACCTCCCGATGGGACAGGGGACCCCGTATGGAAACATCATGTAAGCCGGATCCCCTGTGGAAATCTTCCCGGTCCCGGGGTTGTCCAGGAGTGCAGCATGGGCACGATAAGAGTCAAGTGGGGCTGCCCGACCATCTTTCATGTTCCGTTCTTGTTGCCTGCATGATCAAGACGGCATGGTGTGAAAGGTAACAGTCATTGATGCATCGGGCAAGAGGAAAAGCACCTTGTGGAAAAAGACCCTCGTGCCATTTCTGTGGGGACGGGACCGTGGTGAAGGGCATTCCGGAAACGGGAGCCGGGTCGCATTTTTTATTGTTCCCGTTAAGGATTAGACTTCGATAGCGGAATTAATCTATCTTCCATGTCATAGGATATATAGGACATCTGGATGATCTCTTGGAATGAGAATGTTGGTGGATTATTTTTCATAATTCTGATTAAGAAACAGATCATCTCTGATCCGGGTTGCGGTGAATGTGAATGGGCATGAAGAAGGTATCAGCTGCGTCGAAAAGACACCTCGTAGACGGGAAGTATGCACTCCGGGACCTGGTCGATATCGGGCTGCTCCGTGATACTTTCGAGAATTTCTCAAAGGCTACCGGTCTCACCACCGGGCTTGTCTCATATCCTGACCAGGAGGTCCTCATCGCCACGGGCTGGCGGGATGTCTGTACGAAGTTTCACCGGACGTGCCCTGATTCTGCCCGCCATTGCACGGTAAGCAACAAGGCCCTGACCGCCCGGCTGAAAAAACTCAAGACCCTGAATATCATGCCCTGCGACAATGGCCTGGTCGACGGAGCCACCCCGATCCTTGTCAAGGGCGTTCATGTGGCAAGCCTGGCGACCGGCCAGTTGTTCCTCGAAAAGCCGGACCTCGAACGGTTCAGGAGACAGGCCGAGCGATACGGGTATGATGTGGATGCATACCTGAAGGCCGTTGACGAGGTGCCCGTGATATCGGTTGAGCGTTTAAGGTCAGCGCTCAGCTTCCTGGGCGAGCTGGCGGCCATGATCGGAGAGCTGGGCCTCAGGCGGCTTGATGCCCAGGAATCGACCCGGATAATAGAGCGGGAAAGGGAGGAGCTGCGCCGGACAGAGGATGCCCTGCGCAAGACCACGGAGCGGCTTGAGATGGCCCTTGCCGGGGCGGACCTGGGCATCTGGGACTGGAACATCGTAACAGGCGAGGTCGCCTTCGACAAACGATGGAGCGACATGCTGGGCTACGCCCCGGAAGAGATCGTACCGCATGTGAGCTCCTGGGAAAGAAGAGTCCATCCCGAAGACCGGGACAGGGTTACCATGGTGCTCAATGCCCACCTGGAGGGCAGAACACCCTCCTATGAGACCGAGCATCGTATCCAGGCAAAGACGGGTGAGTGGAAGTGGATCCTCGACAAGGGGAAGGTCATTGAGCGCGACACCCAGGGCCGTGCGCTCCGGGCGGTGGGGACACACCTGGACATCACGGAGCGCGTTCAGGATATCGAAGAGCGCGCCCAGCTCGACCGCCAGATCCAGCAGGCCCAGAAGGCCGAGAGCCTGGGTCGCATGGCCGGCGCCATTGCCCACCACTTCAACAACCAGCTCGCCGTGGTCCTGGGCAACCTGGAGATGGCACTGCCCAGTCTCCCGCCGGACAATGAGCTCACGGAAACTATCTCGAACGCCATGAAAGGGGCTTCCCGGGCCGCCGAGGTGAGCAGACTCATGCTCACCTACCTCGGACAGACCCCATTACGGTACGAACCGCACGACCTCTCACAGATCTGTATTGACAGCATCCCCATGATAAAGGCGGCCATGCCCGCCAAAGTAGTGCTTGCCACCGATCTCTCCTCGCCCGGGCCGGTCGTTCGGGCCGATGCAGGGCAGATCAGACAGGTCCTCATGAATCTGGCAACCAATGCATGGGAGGCCATCGGTAATGAGACCGGCCGTATCGGGCTGTCCATAGTGCCGGTTTGTGCGGAGGATATCCCTGGCTCGTTCATCTTCCACCTGGACTGGCAGCCCCGTGAGAATGCCTATGCATGCCTGACCGTATCCGATACCGGATGCGGCATGGCACGAGATGTCCTTGCCACGGTGTTCGATCCGTTCTTTTCCACCAAGTTCACCGGACGTGGTCTGGGGCTTGCCGTCACGGCAGGGATCGTCAAGGCGCACCACGGGGGGATATGTGCCCAGAGCGAACCCGGGAAGGGGTCGTCGATCAGGGTCTATTTCCCCATGGTGGGCATGGCTGCTGAACCGGAGGGGGTATATGCAGTACCTATACGGAAGAAAGGCAAGGTGCTGCTTGCGGATGACGACACCCTGGTGCGGGGCATGACCTCCGCCATCATGAAGCGGCTGGGTTATGAGGTGATCGAGGCCTCGGACGGGAACGAGGCTTTGGAGAAGTTCCGCAGGCACGAAGGAGAGATCTCCTGCGCTCTCCTCGATCTTGCCATGCCCCGCATGGATGGTTGGGAGACCATGCAGACCCTGCGCGTGCTGCGGCCGGACATCCCGGTGATCCTGCTCAGCGGCTTCGACGAGCCCCGGGCCATGAGCGGAGTCCACGGGGAGAGACCCCTGGCCTTTCTCCAGAAACCCTTCAAGATGAAGGATCTGAAGGCGGCCATGGAGCAGGCCATGGCCGGGAGTGACCTGCTCCATCAGCCTTGACAGGCGATCCCGGCTTATCGTTCCCAGGGTAAGAGGGCAGAGGCGTATTCCCCTGATCTCCGTATTCTTTCCACACTGTTGCCACAATTTCTCCATAAATGGATGGTATATCACCCTGCGAGGATGAGGGTGATACTCGTAAGGGGAGCCAAGCCTAAGGGATCCGGCTGTCAGTCCGGTGGAAAAGACGTACGATGACATGAGATACCCTATGGAAACAGGAACAGGACCAGAGAGGATCCTCCTTGTGGACGATGAGGCGGCCGTGCTCAACGTCACAAAGAAGATCCTGGAGAAGATGGGGTACCAGGTAACGGCGCTGTCCGACGGTGTCCGTGCCCTCGACCTCTTCAGGAACGATCCCTGCCGCTTCGACCTGGTGATAACCGATGTGGAGATGCCCGTACTGACAGGAGATGAACTGGCTCGGCGGATCATGGAAATCCGCCTCGGCATGCCGGTCATTCTTTATACCGGGTACAGTCGACGCATCTCGGCAGAGCGGGCAAGGGAGATGGGTATCAGGGAATATGTCATGAAGCCTTCCCGCATGGATGATCTGGAAAGGATCATCCGGGATGTCCTTGAGGTATAGGTCCCTTACCTGCGAGGGTTACGGTGCCACCACGGCCTGCAACACCATCACCATCAACCGGCTGGACAGGGTCCTGCTCGGATCGTTGGGATCCATTGCCCCTGACTGCCAGGTTAGGATCGACGAGGACATCCGCCCCATCCATCAGGTTTCCCTCATCGCCGTTGACCCGGGAACATGGGATTGACACCTCCTGAGAATGGTTTTATACAAAACCATTATGGAGATTCACGAGGCAAACTTTCTCTACAGCATCACGAACATACGGCAACGCCTTTTCAGGTTCCTGAGCGGAGAGCTCTCCAAGAGGGGCATCGGGGACATTGCGCCCTCCTATGGGGACATCCTCTTCGTGCTCGACCAGAAGGGAAAGGTGACCATGCAGGAGGTGGCGCGGCACACCATCAAGGACAAGTCCACGGTCTCGTCGGTGATCAACAAGCTCCAGGCGGGTGGGTACATAGTGAAGGAACGTGACGGCAAGGACGGGCGCTGTACGAACCTGACCCTGACGCCCAAGGCCATCAAACTCCGGCCGGTCCTGCTCGAGATATCGAAGAGGATGAACGAGAAGCTGTTCGAGGGCTTCTCCGAGGAGGAGAAGCGAGCCCTGTTCCGGCTCATGGAAAAGGTCGGTGGGAATCTGTAAGACAAGGGATTCTCTTTGCCCTTATGGTTGGGCACAAAACTAATAGGATGATCCCATTGCATGAGAAAGGAACGAACTCATGATAGAGGCAACGCATTACGAAGAGGTGACCCAGATACGGATGAGCAGGGAGCTTGACGGGAAGCCGGTCTACTGGGTGGCGGCCCATCTCGTGGACGGTCTGCTCATCGACACCGGCTGCAGCCATACCTCATGCGAGCTCGCCTCGTTCCTGGGAGGCACGGGACTCAAACAGGCAGTCAACACCCACTATCATGAAGACCATATGGGCGGGAATTGTGACATCATGGAGAGATACGGTGTGGACATATATGCACATCCAGCATCCATCCCGCTCATCGCAAACAGGTTCGATCTCTTTCCCTATCAGGAGATCGCCTGGGGCTCCCCTGTCCCCACCTCGGTCAAACCCATCCCGGATGTCGTGGAGACCGACCTCTTCATCTTTCAGGTTGTGGAAACCCCCGGCCACTGCGCAGGGCATATATGCCTGGTGGAGCCGTCCAAGGGGTGGTGTTTCACAGGAGACCTCTTTGCCCGGGAGAAGCCCAAGTTCATCCGCCCCGAGGAGAACATCGGAGAGATCATAGAGTCCATGCGCAAGGTCATGGAGCTGCCCATAGACAGGCTTGTCCTGTTCACCGCAGTAGGAAAGATCGTGGAAGACGGGAGGAAGGCCCTCGGGCAGTGCATTGACTATCTCATGAACCTGGCCGCAAAGGTTCAAGGGCTCCATCGAGCAGGATCGACGATCGAGGAGATCATGCAGCAGGAATTCGGCGGCGAGCACCCCTTCTGCCAGCTCACCGACGGCCAGTTCTCTACGGAGAACCTGGTGAAGTCGTTGCTTGAGACGGTGCACTGAGGATTCCGTGCCCCGGGTACAGGGAAGGACCGTACGGGAGTCGCCAGTGAGGCCGAGGTGGATTCACTATACGTTACGGTATGGGTGGTCCGATGAATCATGAAGGTTTCCCATGCATGGCCCGAGAGAAAGCCGGAGACGTTTATCCCCATGGGTAGGAACGGACCGGCAGCGGGGAAAAGAGGCCAGGACGGTAACGTAACCATGTAACATTTTAAATTCTTTCTTGATTTATGCCGATCAGTGTCGATATGATAAGGAAAAGGGAGGATACCGTATGTCCAGTGTGAGCAGCATCAGCTCTCTTCTCTCGAGCCTTCTCGCCAGCAGCCAGGATACCTCGTCCACCGACGACACCGATACCTCGACGGAGACCACGGATACGGGCATCACGGACACGGTCACCCTGTCGAGTGCATCCCTTGAGATGGTGCAATCCCTCCTCAACTCGCTGAGCGACGATTCGACGGAATCGGACGATTCCGGTGATTCCATGTACGATGTCCTGCTGTCCATAGAGAACAAGAAGCTCCTAGCCAGCAACCCCGAACTGGTCGAGATGATCCTGTCGACCGATGATTCGGACATCACAAGCACCGATGCCATAGACCTGGTCAACATGAGTGCCGACGAGCTTATCTCAATCATCGAGAAGTATGCCAAGGCCTCGAGTTCGGACACCACGACCACCACATCGACGCTGGTGGACGAAACCGTCTGAAGCATGATGCTTCCGCCCCGGCGCCGGGATTCATGGCTACCGGGGCAGGGGGCCTTCCTTTCCCAGGATCATTCCCCGAATAAGATCTCTCTCATGCCGCAAGGACGGCCCAGAAGATGAGGACGGTCAGGGCGATACCGAGGAGCACGCTCGCGATGCCGAAGATCCCGGCGAAGAGCTGGATGCCGGTGCCCGGGCCCGTGCACTTGATCTCTTCGAGGCGGTTCTCCTTGAGGATGCGTTCGTACTCCAGGGGCCTCTCCTTCCTGAGGGCTTCCACGGTGTAGCTGCCGGTGAAGATGTTTCTCTCCAGGGGGAACTTGTCCGGCACCAGGTGGTTGTTGAAAAAGTGGATCGTGAAGATGAACACTGCGGCCAGGAAGGCCTCCTCGGAGTGGGCCAGGTGGGTGATGTTGATCATCCAGCCCGGCATCACGTACGACGACAGCTCGGGTATCCACATGACGATCCCGGATAGCCCGATGACGAACATGCCCCAGAAGACCGCGAGGAAGTCGAACTTCTCCCAGTAGGTCCATCGGTCGAACTGCGGCCTCTCGCCCAGGTTGAAGAACCACCTGAACATACCCCACAGATCCTGGAAGTCCTTGAGGCGCGGGAACAGGGAGTCGGGTCCGAAGAGCCTGCCCACCCATCCCTTGATCTGGAAGCCCGGGAACAGGAACTTCAGGGACAGCCAGCAGGTGTACAGGAACAGCAGCCACATGGCCGCGGCGCTGATCCGGTGGACAAGCCCGGCGTTATGCACCCCCCCCAGAAGGGCCATGAGCGCCTTGGCCCACGGAGTCGCCGGGTATTTCAGCGGGAAGCCCGAGATGACCACCCCGAAGAAGGAGCAGATGAGCACCACGTGCATGATCCTGTCTTGCAGGGTGAACCGCCTGACATACTGCCGGGCCTCCTCTTCCACGGTCTCGGCACCGGTCTGGAGGCCGCCCCTGATCAGGCAGCTCTTCTCTGCATAGGCCTTGCGCCACCAGAGCAGAACGTGGACCCAGAAGAAGCCGAACACCCCGATCAGCAGCGCGATCATGAAGACCCTGGTGTAGTACAGGCCGGCAAACCCCTTCGGATCGTCCGGGACCGGGTGCGGCACGTACGACACGAAGCGCGGGTTGAACCCATGATGGCACTTCCCGCACGTCTTCACCAGCGCCTGAGGGTTCAGGGCGGATCCGGGGTCTCCTGCCGGCAGGATGTTGTGTCCGGTATGACAGTCCTCACAGCCCGCCACATCCTTGAGGTACCCCAGCTGTCTCACCTTGCCGTGGTACGTCTCGCCGTAGGACTTCACCGCCATGGGGAAGACCCCGTAGCGGCCTGCTACCCCGCCCTCACGGTGGCACGAGACGCACAGTTCCGTGTAGTACGCCTTCTTATCGGAGATGCCTTTGTCCGTATCGGCGAAGACCGGCGTGTCGTGGATGCCGTGGCAGTCGCTGCACGCAGCAGCGTCCTTATTCCCTGCCAGGACCTTGGCAACGTGCCCCTTGTTCACGTACCTGTCCTTGTCGCTGTGGCAGTTCGTGCAGGTCGCAATCACGGCCGCCTTGTCTTTCTTGGCTGATACCACCGCCGTCTCGGGGTGGATATCGGTGTGGCACTGCAGACAGGAGACCTTCGTCACGACGGCGTGAAAGCTCTTTTCATACTTCTTCTCGATCTCGCCATGGCACACGGCACAGGAGATCAGCACGGGCTTTTCCTTCTTCTGCAGGTGGGCGGTGAGATCCCGTATGCCCTGGTGGCATACGGTGCAGCTCAGGGAGCCGTGGGAAGTGCCGGCGAAATGCTCCCTGAATTTGGGGTCGGAATGGCATGAGGTGCAGTCGGCGATGGAAGGTGCGGTTACGGGCAGGGCGACCTTCACCGCTCCCTTCTTCGCCGCCGGGGCCTCTTTGGGATGGAGGGCTCCGTGGCACTGCAGGCACGAGAACTTCTTCACCGTGGCATGGAGGCCCTGCTTCTGGACCGCCTGGTGGCAGGTGAGGCACGAGACCGTCTCCACCTTTTCGCCGCCCGCCATGTGTTTGGGAAAATCGGTGATGCCCTTGTGGCACACGACGCATTGCAGAGAGCCGTGCTTCGTCATGGCGAAATACTTCTGGTACTGCGGATCGACGTGGCACGTCCCGCAGGTCATCGCAGGACCGGCAGCCTTGGCAGGCTCGGCCTTGCCCGAGACCGCAGGCGACGGGGCCTTTGTCTCCGGGGCCTTGGACAGAAAGCTCAACGCCACCATGGGCGAGGGGGTCACGTTCTTGAAGTCATGGCACTGGACGCACATGTACTCGGACTTCGCATGCTGGCGGTGACACAGCGAGCAGTCGACGTCGGTCCCGTAGTGTGAGTTATGGGGGTTCGGCAGGAAATGGTCCCTGGCGGGCGCAGCCGCGAGCTTCTCGGTGCCGTGGCAGGTGGTGCAGGTATTCATCTCCACCTTGGCGAACGGGGTCTTCTTCCCGTGGCATGCCTGGCACGAGACGCCCGAGAGCATGTGTTCGTGACCGGTGGGCATCTTGTCCGTCAGGGGGACCTCATCCTGCTTATGGCAGGCCATGCACGCCTCGAGGTTCATGCCCTTGGTGGCGGGGTGGTTCCCCGGGAGTACCGCCTTGCCCCCGGCATGACACGCCGCACAGTCACCGGGCTGCGCATTGGTCAGACGCTTCGGGGCAGCGGTGGCCGCCCCGGCGGCGGTGCAGCACAGGAACACGATCAGGAACGGCATCACGGTGAGGATAAGGGATGGGATGAGAAGCCTTGAATGAGATTGCCGATACATGCCCACTGCACCACCTCCTGACCGATACATGGAATGGTCGCTCATCTTTGTGCCCTGCCGTCAGGGCAGGACATACAACAGCCCGGGCCCGAATCATACCGGTGCAGTAAAGGGGCGGCGCATCATCTGCGCCGCCCCGCTTGTTCATATTACCTCAGGCCTTTTCCTTGGCAGCATTCGTCCCGGCGATGCGTCCGAACACCACACAGTCGGGGATCGCATTCCCGCCCAGCCGGTTCGATCCGTGGATGCCTCCGGTCACCTCGCCTGCGGCAAAGAGACGCGGGATCGGCGCACCCCAGATATCGATCACCTGAGCATCCTTGTTGATCCTCAAGCCCCCCATGGTGTGATGGACTGCAGGCCACTGTGCGATGGCATAGTAAGGCCCTTCATCCATGACCATCATGACGTCGGTGATGGGCTTGTTGAAATCGGGGTCCTTCTTGTCCTTGAGGTACTGGTTGTGCTTCTTGATCGTATCCTCCAGGGCGTCGGCAGGGACACCGATCTTTCCGGCCAGCTCGGCCAGGGTGTTCGCCTTTACGAAACGGCCCCGGGCCATCCCTTTCTCCACCTCCTCCATGGTCCCCATCTTGGGGATCATCTTCTCGTGGAAGATGGAGTAGGTGGGCTTCATGCCTGTGGCGATCTCTGCACGGGAGACTACGTCGCGGCGCTCGAGCTCGCTCACGAAGCGTTTGCCCTTCTTGTCCACGTACACGATGCCGTAGCCGGGTCCCCGGAAGGGATAAACGGCCGGGGCATCCAGGGTTCCCTTCTCCGGCTCCGCATAGGGGTACAGCTGGATGAAGGCCAGCTGCAGGCTGTCCGCCCCGATGGCCTGGGCGTAGCGGATCATCTCGCCGGTGGCGCCCATGTGGTTGGTGCAGTTGAACTCGGGCACGATGCTGGGATTGAAGGCCTGGCGCATCTTGATGTCCCGGCTGAATCCGCCGGAGGCGAGGATCAGGGCCCGTCTGATCTTGATGTTCTTCTTCTTGCCGCCCTCCTTCACCTCGAGGCCGAGGACCGGGCCGTTGGTATCCGCCCGCCAGATCCACGTGACATCGGTGTTCAGGCGCAGGACCGCTCCCTTGCCCTGGGCGATCTTCTTCAGGGCCTCGGTGTAGCCGCGGCCGACCCCTTCCACGCAGGTGTGGGTCCGGTATGCCGAATGGCCGCCCGTGCGGTTCAGGATCTCGCGGAGCTTCGTACCGCCATCATCGATCATCCAGTTCAGGGCCGGCGTCGCACCTTCGGTGAAGATCTTCACCAGCTCGGGATTGCCGTAGTAGTCGCCTCCCTTGATAGTGTCCTTGGTGTGGAGGTCGACGCTGTCGTCGCCCAGTTTGAGCTTCTCCCTGAGGTGGAACTCGTCATCCCAGGAGTTGTACTCACCGCCGTTGATCACCGAGTTGCCACCGTAGACGGGCATCTTGTCAAAAATGACGACCTTTGCACCCCCCTTCGCGGCCTCGGCCGCCGCCGCCAGCCCGGCAAAGCCCGAGCCGATGACCACCGTGTCCAGGGTCTCGTCCCACTTCTTGGGGATCATCTTCTTTTCCGCAGCACCGGCTTCACCCTTCGTGAGATTCAGTGCAAGCGTGCCCGTTGATGCCACGATACCTACCGTTACTGCGCCCTTGAGTAACTGCCTCCGGGTTACCCCTCCTCTTTTCTCAGCTTCTTCTTTCTCCTTCTCCCTCATGAGCACACCTCCTTATCGGGTCTTCTCCTTAGGTCGCGAAGCCTTCTCCTTCCATGATTTCCATGGGACAGGGTACTGTTCGTAAAGTATTAATAGGAAATGCTGTGAATTCAACTCCCCCGCCCATCTGAACCCATGCATCCAAGGTGTCACCTTCATGGTCAGTCACCTGCAGCGGATTTAAGCACAGGGCATGCCATGGCCGGACAATCTGATATCAATAATTATATCAATAGAATATGTGAATCATCACATGGTGATCCTGCACATGGGGGCGATGCCTTTTGCAAAATCTCAAAAGACCTTCATATTTTTTCAAATCTCCATGTAAGGGTGTCGCCGGAGTGCCCCGACATCCCTCTGCAGGTCCTGCAGGCATATCAACGGAGGAGCGAACGACAAGGGCGTGTATCGGATGCTATGGCTCCATGCACACACCTCCTTGAGGGAGTTTCCTTCCCGCGCAGTGACAGGGGACGATGATCGCATGGGGAAACAATCACAACAGCATAACGGGAACGACTTCAGAATGAAAAGATGGACATTACATGCAACCTGAAGGGCTGACCCCTGTGATTCCCCCGGAAAAGGGCACATTCTGTTACTGGATTATGATAAAAAGATCGAACAGTGAGTCAAGTCCCCACCTTGATTTTATGTCCTGTCCTTATCTAGACCTTGTACCCCCTTGTGAAGCAATGAGTTTACGGGGCATCCCTCGGTTGATGAAAAGAGGCATGGTTTCAGCAGCATAATCGATGGACAGAGATCTCTCGACGAATGGAGTCATCCGGTGTCCAATTCTGTCTGCCGTTCCCCGGGGATTTCAGGATTCTCTCCCGGAGAAAAAACGGGTATGGTGTCGCCACATTTACCGAGGGAGAATCGTCCTGGAAACCGGCTACCATGCTTACCGAACCGCCGATGAGCCCGTAAAGGGTGCGCTCTGCATCCTCGGGGCGTCACTCATGTTCGCCCTCATCGGGGCCCTGGTGAGGGCCGCCTCGGCCACGCTGCCCAACGAGGTGGTGGTCTTCTTCCGCAATGTCCTGGTCCTCGTCTTCCTCATGCCGATCTTCGCGGCCCGGAGGTCCCTGCCTGTGGTCACGAGCGGCAAGATGCACCTCCATGTGCTCCGGGCACTGGCCGGTCTCGTGTCCATGTACTGCTACTTCTACTCGCTGGCCCACATGAAGCTCGCCGAGGCGGTGCTGCTCTCCTACACGAGCCCTCTCATCATCCCCGTGATCGCCTTCATCTGGCTGCACGAGCCGCTGGGCAGGAGAGTCCGCGCGGCGGTGGCCATCGGTTTCGCAGGTGTGCTCCTCATTCTCAAGCCCGGACTGGGCATCTTCCAGCCCATCGCCCTCCTTGCGCTGACCGCGGCCCTGTTCGCATCGCTGGCCATGGTTACGATCCGTC
>ERZ795057.1796-NODE-1796-length-17685-cov-18.266591_pt1 | contig 17685 bp, 14 predicted proteins | sample MGYA00375141_ERZ795057 | MGnify/ENA primary metagenome ERZ795057 (study PRJEB30186, sample SAMN05720163) | activated sludge metagenome | isolation source: Anaerobic digester | place: Hong Kong | collected 2015-01-26 ... | reverse complement strand
TGCAATGAACATTATATTTATGAAGGATTTTAACAGGCATCCATGACATCTTCGCATCACGGAGAGTTTCAATTCCAAGGTCCTCACATCTGTTGATGTAGAGAACATCCTGAAATTCATTCTTCACAAATTCTCTTACAGCATAGAGATAAAGGCCGTGTATATCCATATCCCCCTTACCTGAGATGATAAAACCTGTATCTCCGCATTGTTCTCCGGCAAGAAAGGCCTTTATACTCCCGTCAACTCTTACCACTCCTCCTTTCAGGTTCAGTTCTTTAAAATTTTTTAAAAGGATAGCTGACTCATTAGCATCGGCGTCATAACCTTTCTGTTCTCTCCATAGTTCAAGGAGTTCAAGGCACTCCGGTATATCATCAACATTTAATGGGGAATATTTATGATCAGGAAAATGATTTTCGAATGAGCGGATTTTTTTCCTGAAATGTTTATAACCGGAACCGTTCATTGATACAAAATCATTCCTGTTATAAATATAATCTGAATAATCCCGGTCATAATTTACGTTATACTGATAACCCGGAACTGATTTGAACAGGGGGATATATTTCTCATCGACATGAGAAATATAAAATTCGAGCCCCTGCTCCCTGAACCAGTTATAATAGTAGTCAATAACATCTTTAATCCTGTTCTCAACATCACCAAGCGGCATAAGGAGAGAGGGCGTGAACCCGCCGCCGGTGCAGATGATACATGTAAGATTATCAAAACTGGTCAGTTTTAATGAATAATATTCCGCCCACATAAAGAGGGAGCTGAACGTAAAATCTGAAATCATTGACGGGGATACCAGATAATTTTTCAGGTATCGCCCCCTCTCCGCCAGCGAAAAATCACGCAAGTCTGTTTCAGTCATATAATCATGCTGCCTGCTTACGGGCTGCAACAGCGTGCATCACAAAGAAAATTACAGCAAGCACGGTCATTGATACTGCAATGAGAAGCATACCGGGGCGGATACCGAGGAGCATCGCCGCACCGAATATTATTGGCCCTGCTGCAAGTCCTATGTTGGTCATAAACTCATTCACGGCAAGGGCTTTCTCTACTCCGTATTCGTTCACTTCTTTAATCTTATCTGTATAGAATATATACACTGCCCCGTTGCCGTATCCTTCACTTATACCCATGATAAAGATTGTGATAATTGCGCCTGTAATATTCCCTGTAAAGGCAAATACAAGGAGACTGAATGACCACATAAATATACTGGATATCATTGTCCATTTCAGACCGATCTTTTTAACGCTGACAGAATATAAAAGCGGCCCGAGATAGAACATCGCCATACCGTTAAGAATGAATGCACGTCCCACATCTGTTGTGGTAAAACCCGCTCCCTCTGCCACTATGAGGAATGTATACTGGAGGAACATGTACGCAACGGCATTAGGCACGCATATGAGCAGGAAGAACCCCCACACCATGGGCTTTGAAAGAAATGATAAAAGAGACATCCCCCCGGAACCCGTTGCTGATGTTTCCGCTGATTTAACAACATTGTCTGCTGCTGTTTTTTCTATGACAAAAAGAATAAACATGATCACAAGAGGAATTATCAGCGCTGAAGCAAAGAATACCGCGCGGTATGAAACATGGTCAGCAATCTGCCCCCCTATTACAACACCGACATTTATACCCACAACAACTCCGGCAATAAGATTGGAGAATGCGAATCCCCGCTTGTCCGGGTTTTCCTCAGTGTTAATGAATCCCCGGGCAGCCATCTGGAGCAGTCCCCTGCCGATACCGGTAAAAAACATCATAAGTGTAAACATAATGAATGTTGTTGAAAGACCGGTGAGGAACAACCCTGCCGCAGCCATCAGAAGCCCCACAACAAAAAGCTTTCTCCACTTCAGCTTAGGCATAACAATCCCGGCAATAATAGTACCTATTACAATACCGGATGTTGAGAGAGTAATCGGGAAAGCGCCCGCCATCTCCGGGGTCATCCCCATGAAACTTTTCCCTTCAAGAAGTTTTATGGCATAAACAGGGATAAATCCAAGCGGGAGACTGAAGGTGAACTCATACAGAAAACCGAGGAACCTCGAGAAACTCACCCTGTCATAAGGTGAATTGCTGTTCTGCATATGTCTTTTTTTGCTCCACAGAACATTAGAGAGGAGAGATATCTCGATGAAGATCATCAGCACCAGTATAATCGCTGTAATTACCTCAATTATAACATTTTTCCTGACAGCGCGGTTCTCCATATTGAATGCATAGAAATTCTTACCGATTTCAATAACAGCAGTAACCTTACCTGATGAATCTTTAATCGGTCCTATGGCATATATCCAGTCCCCTGTTGAGTCAGAATATTTTTCAGTGTATATCTCCCCGGTTTTTACTGATTCCAGGTAGAGGTTATCCTCTTCGCTAATGAGCCAGTCGTATGTCTGGAAGGGGGTATAGGAATCATTCTGAGTCATGAGAGCAGCAAGCTCCCCGCCGTAGTTTTTATATATGATAAAATAGAATTCCGAGTTTTCAGATTTATTATAGCCTCCAAAAACATCTATCATCCTGGCACGGAATTTTTTGTATTCTCCATTATAAAAATCGGACTGCCTGTTAACCAGCCTGTTAATGACATCACCATTTAAAGTGCTGCTGAGTCCCTGGGTAAGCCCCTTGATTCGATTTTCAGTTTCATTCATGTACCTTTTGTCAAAGTTCGGCATCAGTACATTTATTGCAATAATCATGGTTACAATCATTATTACAATAATCCCTGTAATATTGACAAAGTTTCTCGGCATGGTTCTTTTCAGGCCGTAGATATAGAAATCACGTATAATTATAACAAGTGAAACCGCGATACAAGCAATAACAGCAAAAAGAAATAGATCTCCAGCTACTGTACAGCCGGAACGTATTGCCGAATTCTCTGCGGAGATATTTTTCCCCTGAAGATCAGCACGTACAAGATACGACCCGTTTGTTAGGCAGATATTATCTGAAGTTATGGCGAACCTGTAGAACATTTCAAACTCGCCCCCTGTTGAGGCCGAAATGTCATCAGGAGTAAAAACCGTACTCCGTTCACCTTTATTACTGAAAGAATAAAGCCTGGACTGCCTGATATCAAGCATATAAACCGGGCCCTGCTCTGTTATCTGGACCCATCCAGGAACAGAGATTTCTCCCGGCTTTTTCCCTGATGCGAAAGTGCCGGCACTGTCACCGCTATAAAGCAGGGATTTCACTCCATCCCTGACCCTGTAGAGATTACCCTGCCTGGTTATATAAGCATAATTCCTGTTATTAATGACATCAATTGAAGTAATTAATGATAAAGCATCGGGCTGTTTAAAGAGGAGGCTTTCGGTGTGAGTTGTATCAGGGCTCCCGGTTTTATATTCTGAATAGAGAACTTTATCCCCCTCAAGTCTTACCCAGCTTAAATTTCCCCTGCTGTACCTCAGCTGCACAATTGCCCAGTTAATCGCAAGACGGCTCTCAGGTTCACTGTATTTGTGGCTGTATATTACTTTTTTATCTCCACCAGTACTGTCATACCTCGCTATATACTCCTCAACAGTAAAAAGCCCCTTTGTATCCTGGACATAAAAATGGACATAAAGATTCCCCGATTCATCAGCAGCGATATTCTGCATACATTCAGGGCCCATATCCTTTTTCTGTTCAGACTGAATTGTATAAGCCACTTCTCCGCTGCTCTCTACCCTGAGCACACGCTGCTTTCCATTATCAATAACATATTTTACATTATCTGCTGTTGTCACAAACCTGTAGGGGGATGAAAACTCGAACTCCCCGCTGAACGGGTTGGACCTGAAGCTGCCGGCATTGACAGCGAGGTAGTAAACTGAAAAAAGCAGAAGAATAAAGGACAACCAGAATCTTTTAGGCATAAAATTACTCCTTACTATCAAATATAAACATACGGCCGGAGCCTGCATTTTCGCTGAGTGCTTCACGGCTCATTTCAAGATACATGGCTGCAGCGGGGTCATCTTTATCTGATTCAATAACTTCGGTGAACCACGCAGCAGCATGCTCAAAGTGCCCTTTATGATAAGCCTTTATTGCAGACTCAAAGGGTTCCTTTGTTTTAAGCCGTTTTAATTTCAATTTATCGTCAAGGGCATCAAGTATCTCGAATATACCGACAGGCTCATTTTTCCCCTTAACCTGTATGTTCCCCAGAAACCTGTAACTGTATTTTTCAGGATTCGAAAGAGAGTTAAGCGTGCTCTTGCTGATCAGGATCCCTGTACCGTACCGCTTTGTAAGTGATTCGATCCTTGAGGCGATGTTAACGCTGTCAGATATAACTGTGGAGGACATCCGTTCCTCCTCCCCTACAATACCCAACATTACAGGGCCTGTGTATATACCGATACCTATGGCGATGGGTTCCCTGCCGATATTAATCCTTGATGCAGGGTCAATGCAGGTTTTTCTGTACATTGATATAGCTGCATCAAGAGCATCATTGGCTTCAGGAAACAGCGCCATGATTGCATCACCGATATACTTATCGATAAAACCGTTATGGAGTCTGATCTCCGGGCCTGTTAGCGAAAGAAAACTGTTAACGAACCGGAAATTCTCTTTAGGTGTGACAGCCTCACTGTGCGAAGTAAAAGAACGGATATCGCAGAACATAACACTCATGAAACCCTGGGCATGATCCCCTAACTTAAGCTCCGTTATATTTTTAATCTTAAGATACTCCATAAACTGGTACGGCATAAACTTGAAATATATGCGGTTAATTTCCGATATCTCGCTGATATAATTACGTATTGAATCCGCCATACTGTTAAAGCCATCTCCCAGTTCCTGCACCTCGTCACGGGTACGGATTGTGACCCTGGCGTCCCAGGCGCCCCCTGCAATCTGCTGCACACCGTTTCTCAGGTTCCTGATTGCGGCAATCATGAAATATGACACAAAGATTATAACAACTGTTATTATAGATATTGAGATCAGCATAACCTTCATTATTTTATTAAAAAACATCTTTTCATAGTTTTTAAAATTATACAGGTCAGCACCGATTTCGACAATGGCCACAATATCACCCTTTGAATTACGGAGCGGCGCGTTACCGAAAAGCCAGATACCCTCCTGGTCTTCAGAAAAATCTGTTAAAATCTTTCCTGCCATTACTTCATCAATATAACCGGCATCCGGGTTATATTCATAGGGCCAGTAAACCTGGGTGGAGTCATCATAGTCTATCATCATGTACTGCCACTTCCCGATCTTTCTGTGTATCAGGGCATAAAACGGAGCGCTCCACTCCTCCCTGTTATAATTAAGTACCGAATGCAGGCTCTCCCGCAGAACCATATATCTTTCACTCATATAGTCATGAGGATCTTTTATAGATTCAGCAATATCTCCATCTATTTTCTGAGGAACAAGATTGAGAAGCCCGGTGAGCCTGTTCACCATCTCCCTCTTTATCCTGGCGGAATAATCCCTCTGGATATACCAGCTTGTGAAAAACATAACCGCAATTACTATGGGGACATAGACTCCTATCTGCTTTATTATAAGAGGGATGCTGAAGTGAAGGATATACTTGTAAACCTGGAACAGCATAATCAGTAATACTGCGGCTGCTGCAATTGCAGAGAAAACCCAGAGAAACCTGAGGAACACATCCCTGTTATTTATCCTCAGTTTTGTATTGTAGGTTTTAAATGTATCCCCTTCTTTGTAAATCAGGGTATCACCGAAAATCTCAATAACCGAGCCGTCATTAAAGGCTTTCATATTTTTTATGCGCTCTTCATAAGGGGGGAGAGAGAGTTTCTGCAGGTCCGAAGGGCCTATCAGCTCACTGACATTATTCCTGTTATCTATTTTATATATCCCTCTTTTTTCGAGGTCACTGAAAACTATTGTACCGCCTGTTATATATGATATATGGCCAGGTACGGATTTCTCCCCTGCGGGGTCCCACCTGCCGTCATAGGCTAAAAAGGGGCTGCCCTCCGGAGACATCCTGAATATCTCCCCCCTCTTTGTGAGATAAACAGAGCCCCCCTTCATATCAGGATCAATACCCTTGACAGGCATACCAGTAAGGGGGCCGCCAAGTATGGAATCCTTCTGCACTAAAGAGCTCTCTTTATTAATTCTGATAAGGTCTATTCCATCGGGATAGATGTAATACGCACGGATTTCATCACCCTGTTCATGAAGACTGGTGAGCCTCCCCCATCTTACAGGTGCATCATTTTCATCATAATTTTTCCGGAATATAACCCTGTCGAATCTGCCTTCAGATGTAAACCGCAGAATCTCCTCTTTATCAACAGCATACCTGTTAAGGGAATTAACAATATTGATAAGATATATAAAACCGTCATTACCCTGATGGACACAGGATGCATAAAAAAAAGTATCATCCTCTCTTTCACCACCATTTATAATGTTTTTTATTAAACGGTCCCTGTTAAAAATAATTATCCGTGTTTTGGAATTATCTATGACATAAAAATTATCGTCATCACCTTTTGTCGCATAAAAAGGATGCTTCAGATCCTCATTAAAATTAAAAGGATTAGCAGTCCGATATTCAGATTTGTAAAACAGGAAAAAAACTGACACCGTAAAAATAAGAAGCGGAAAAAATCGCATGAGAATAGTGAGTTTAGATTTCACAGAGTTCCATCCTATGCTGTTTTTAAAAAAAGGGATGCCGGTAAAAGTTACACCTGATACTTACAAGATAATATAAATCCCTGAGAAGATGCAAGTTTTATCCGGTATTATTACTTTTTGTATACTTATTATCGGAGTTTTTGGTAATATACCAATACCCGGTTTTCAAAACCGCATTAAATATCTTGAGTCAGGCGATTTTTATTTAAACCAGTTATATACTCTCTGTCATGCCGGTTTTTTGTAAAAAAATACCGGCATCTCATAGCATGAATCCATGAATCACAGGTATGAGACCCCGGTATTTGCCTTGCAAAACCGGGGTGACAATCAGAAAAATTATTAATGATTAAATAATTAAACGTTTTGCGACACAGACAAACACACTATTAGTGCAAAACTGCACCGTGAGCCGGCAGTTTTGTTCCGCGGAAAAGTGCCTGATATTTTCAATACTTCTGACTGAGATGTAAAATAGATCTCCATATATGATAGGCAATCCTGTCAATCCACCTCATAGCTTCAAGATGTTCAAATCCCATATCGGGATTCATCCCCCCCTGGGCAATATCACCAATCATTTCAGTACGCTTTTTCCGCCGGATGTCTGCGAACATCGCTGATATATGCTCCACGTTATGCAGGGGAGCTTCGGGAATCTCCCCGTCGAGCCATTTAATTATAAGGTCAAATTCTCCAAGCTGGCTTAAAGTAAGCTTGCGCAGATATTCTGAACGCGCGGTGGTACAGACATTATCAAACTCTCGACATGCTTCAACAAGACGGGTAAGGTGTTCCATAGCATGAATCACATCAAGATGCTGGCTGTGAACCTGGTTTGAGTCAGGAGATGAAATGACAAATGAAAGATATTTCCTTGTTTCATTGAGGGCAACATCAACGGAACCGAGGCTTGATATTGCTTCACTGTAAGTTTTTTCACCAACAACCAGGTCACGTACAGCGGTAAGAACAACCCTCGCAACCTCAACAATAGTAAGCCTCGCTGTTTCAACAGCAACATGTGGTACTGTGGCTACACGGTAATCGAGAAAGCGCGTAAGAACAGGCCCTTTCTCCGGGATAATTCTCCCCATGAGCAGAGCAATGGGTCTGTAAAAAGGGAGCCAGAACATGATCCCGAGAAGGTTAAAAGCCGTATGAAGCGTACATATTATGATTGAGGGGGAGGAAGTCCCGAAGTATTCACAGAGCTTTATAACCGGGGGTATAAAAAAATCGACAAAAGCAAACAGAATAACACCGGTTGTAAGGTTGAAAAAAATATGCACAAGAGCTGAACGTTTACCCGCCACAGATGCCCCTATGAATCCCAGTATCCCGTAATATACCTTCCCTGTGTTCAATCCCACAACAAGGAGCGCAGCCTGCTCCATTGTGACAGCTCCGGAACCCAGTGCAGCCAGGGTTGTAACAATAGCGACAGTGGAAGACTGAAGCAGAAAAGTCAGAAGAAAACCCATGCCTGTGAGAATAAAGCGATCATGCCATGAGGAGAAGGAATACCCGGTAAGCTGGATAAAGCCCCCGGTTTCACGCATCCCTGCCTGAAGAATATCAGCACCGAGGAAAAGAAGGCCGAAGCCCGCGATAGCCATACCGATTGAAGTCTTTTTCCCCTTAAGAAAAAGTTTCATCAAAACCCCCACTGTAATGAGCGGGAGCGTAAAAGTGCTTATATGAAATTTAAAACCCACAAGTGCGACTATCCAGCCTGTGGATGTGGTGCCGAGATTTGACCCGAATATAATACCGATGGCCTGGGGTAGAGACAAAAGCCCTGCGTTGACAAAACCTATGGTGGCGAGAATTGTAGCGCTTGATGAGTGGATAAGAACAGTAACACCAGTCCCTGTCATAACACCGGCCAGGGGGTTCCCTGTAAAACGGCTGAGCAGTTTCTTAACACTGTCCCCTGCAAGAGACTGGAGCCCCTCGGACATGATGGCCATGCCCAGAAGCACAAGGCCCACTCCGCCGATAATATTCGCTGTCATTGTCAGGATACCGCTCATGTACCACCGCCGCATTTTTTATAAGCAGAAATTTAAAATTAATGCTCACACCCCTTTTTTGTAAAGCAGAATTCGCATATATCAGAAAACCGGAGAATAATCCTTTAAATAGATTTGGTTTGACAATATCTCCATCTCTGATTGTTAATTAAAAAAATCCATAAAGTCTCAAGGTATACTCAATGAACCCGATATTATCAAAACCTCAGATTATAAATGAAATAATAGGTTTCCTGCTGAATCTTATCGGCAGAAAAAACACATACCGTATAACAGTCACCGGCAGGGACTACTCAAAACTGGTGCTTTTCTGGGGGATGGTGCTTTATGAAAAGGGGGAGAAGAGGGAGATAGAGGTTACAGGTACTGAAAAGTATTTCAATAATTATGTAAAGAACCTGGAAAAAAACCAGTTCAAAGTTACAAGGATTTTGAAGTAGCAACCTGCATTTTACGATTCGTGTGAAAACTATCCAGAGCCTCTGTTTCTGTATCATACACTTCAAAGAGAGTGATTGCCTGTGTCATATCAAATACCTTTTTAACAGGTTTGCTTAACCCTGAGACTTTTAAAGAACCACCCATTTTTTCAAGTTCCAGCATGGTTGTAATGAGAGCCCCTATACCTGAAGAGTCAATATGTGTTATTTTCGCAAGATCTACAATGAATGATTTATAACCCTGTGCTATCATACTATTGATTACACCTTTGAACACCGGCGCATTATAAAAATCTATATTATCCCCCAATATCAGAACGAAAATATCATTCACGGTTCTGACATCAATATCGAGTTTCCGCTGACGTGTCATTATCCTGCTTCTCTCCTTTAACAGAGACCTCAAAAATTAATTTTGTTACCATAACCCACACAGACTCATGAGTCAAGTATCTTTATATAGAGCTAAGTGTTATACGATTGGGGAAACGGGGAATTAAAAATTTTTTTCAGAGAAAACCGGCACTTCAGCAGTTAAAATCACTCCCCTTTGCTTCAACAAGCTTTCTGAATTTATCCAGCTCCACCTCTGTCTGCCTGATCATTCTGCCGCGCATAAACGGCAGCAGCAGTTTAAGAAGAAGTGTTTTACCTCTTCCTGACCAGATAAAGGTCATCAGGGTTTCCTCTCCTGAAGGTATCAGGATAGTCTCAACCCTGGCCTCAAGAGTGGTTCCTGTAAGAATGGATACGTAACTTCTGCCGGGATTGCAGTGAACCAGCTCCTCCTCCATCATGTATGAACTCCCCTTCTTTGAAAAGAAGAGAAGAGCAACACAACCGATCTCTCCGGGAACACCCTTCACCACCACATACCTTTTCAGATCAGTTTCCCAGCAGGGAAAATTTGAGGGTTTGATTAAAGCCTCTGCAACGGTTTCAGTCCTGCTGCCTATAATTATATTTACTTTAAACTTTATCATTACTCTGTCTGCGTTTGCTTATTTTTTATAATTATAACAATTCCTGAACGAATTATAAAGATAAATTTTTCTCATACGATAAATTATCGGACTCATACTATTAGATGCCGGTATTCCATGCAGGAAACCGGCATGACAAAAAAAAATGTTTTTAATAAAGATAAAACGCCTGACTCAATTAATCATAATAATTTTAATCAAATAATTGACAGATCCATCAGCTCACGAGGGCAGGTTTTTGTCATGAAGTAATTATAATGCCTTTATATTATTCTCCAGCAGCTCCCTCATCTGCTCCACAGCCTCAGGGGGCTCAATAATCTTTACTCTCCCGGAATAGCTGAATACCGCTTTGCAGAGGTTTATAAGGTCACAGACTCTAAAAATCCCGATAACATAGCCATCCTTATCATCGCTGTACCTGACATCAAGGTGCCCGAAATCCTCTTCTATACTCTCCTTCTCCTCCGGGCGAAAGCGGATTCTGATATCATAAAGCCTGCTGCTCATAAAGGCCCCGATACTGTACTGCATCAGTTCATCTGCCGGTGGTATATCATCATCAAAAATACTCTCCGTCACCCTGAGATCCCTGATCCTGTTAAGCCTGAACAGCGATATGTTTTCAACATCTCTCGCCACATTCCGTGCTATAAGATAAACGGCGTTATCCCTGTATATCCAGCGGTACGGATTAAGCGTGTACTCCTCCGCCCCGCTTTTATTCTTTGAACGGTAAATAAGTTTAATCTGTTTTTTTTCACATGCGGCAAAGTATATACGCGCGATTATCCAGAGTGACCTTGAGCCATGATTCCCCACATAGCTTTTAAAACAGTCCCTTATCCCCATTGTGTCTGAAACTATATTCAAATAGTAAGGGAGTATCTCAAGCATCTCTGTATCCGTAAGCTCCCTTTCAAGGCCTACTCGCGGAGCCCCTTTTTCCATCTGCACAGGAAAACCCATTTCGATGAGCCTGGCAACACTGTCCCGTATCATCTTTTCAGTTACATCATCTTTCCCCGGTTCAGTGGAAAGGAGGGAGGACATTGTACCGCAGTTCATATTCTCAGATAAACTGCTGTGCTGAACAAGTGCAAGTATATGGAGCTGCCTCATGAACAGGCTGAACTGTGTTTTTGAGACCTTATCCGCAATTCTGATATCCGTCATAACCTGCACCTCTCTCTGTTGTTTATATAATCGTGTTTTCCCCGTAATTTTTAAATCAATAAACGCGTTTAATTATCAGAAGGATGGTTAAAAAAAAGTAAGCATGGAACCTTTTTTAATTATGGCAGGTCTAATTAATAAATTGTTACTCATTTTCATAGAGTTTCCTGTTCGTCTTCATTCAAAAGAATGCTGAAACACTTCTTCGTTTTTGCCGGCCCGCAGGGGCCGGCTTTTTTATACGGAACAGGAGCCGCTTTTAACCCGCCATTTAATAATTTTTTTACTGACATATACAAGGAAATCATGCAGATGTTTCTAAAATAACACAGGAAAATCTATGAATAAAAAGATAATTGCAGCACTCTTTATAATTATATCTGCCACTCCAATGGCTGCACAGGATGAGGATGAATTTGAGGGGACCATACAGGACAGCCTCAAACCCCCTCCACTTAAGGAACTTATAGACTACAACAGGTCAAATAACATAAAAAACGGATTCTCAGCCCACAAGATGAACTATATCCTCCCCTATACATACTCATGGATGGATGAATATGACGGCCGGAAAAAAAGTGAAATTAAATTCCAGATGAGCCTGAAACAGCGGTTACTTAAATTCTACGGCTGGGCTTTCTACTTCGGATATACACAGAAATCATTCTGGCAGGCTTATGATTTCAACGAATCAAGGCCTTTCCGTGAAAACAATTTCAACCCGGAATTCTTTTTCCGCACAAAGATGTGGAGCGACTTCCGTATCGATACAGGGGCTGAGCATGAATCAAACGGCAAAGACATCCCCGACTCACGGAGCTGGAACAGGATATATATCACCCCTTATTTCGAAAATGACCGCTTTATCGCCACCCTGAAAGCCTGGTACAGACTGAAGGAGAACAAAAAGGACGGCGAAGAGGATGTGGCGGGAGATGACAACCCCGGCATACACAGGTATTACGGTCACGGTGAACTGGGCCTCACATTAAAAATACCGGAGCTCCGCAATACATATATCTCCTCTCTTATGAGATTTAATCCTGCCCATAAAAAAGGGGCTGTTGAACTGAATCTCACAGTACCCCTGTCGATTAACAGCATGAGTTTCATGGTTCAGTACTGGGACGGATACGGCGAGAGCCTCATAGACTATAATGTAAGACAGAGAAAGATAGGTTTCGGCCTGAACTTCACAAGATGATAAACTTCAGCTTATTACTTTTACAACTGAATGACGGGAGAGATATTTTTTTATTAAAAATAAAATATCAAAATAAAGCATAAAATACACATGACCGTCCGGTCACAGTGTCATCCGGTTATTTACACTCATTTTTAATTCAGAATATTTTTTAATTCCTTTAATCCTAATAGTTATAAAAATCAATATTTTTATTCTTTTACCCCGTCAAAAGAATTGACAAAATTCTGTGGTTGGTTTATTTACCGTCCTGTCGGTTTGTTTTTGAACTGATGTGTCAGTCTAAACAAAAGGCTTTATCTGTCATATTCAGGAACTATGACAGATTCGGCATCACAAATATAAAAAACACGGTTTAAAGGGGTAGCAAAAATGAATATGCTGGATAAATCCATTCATATGTATGGCCGGACAGGTGTGATCACGGATGATGTGGCCAAGGTGGTTGATGATGTAATCAATTACGTTGGTAAGGAGATTAATTTTGCAACATCATTGGGACTCGGTAAATCTGTTCTCTTTATAAACGAGTTATACCGCAGGGCAAAAGAAGATCCTACAATTAAACTTAAAATCATGACAGCCCTCTCACTGGAGATACCGAAAGGTAAAACTCCCCTGGAGAAGAGACTTGTGGGCCCGCTTTCAGAAAGGCTCTTCGGCGGATGCCCTGAGCTTGAATACATGATCGACCTTCGCGCGCACAGGCTGCCGAAAAATGTTGAGCTCTGGGAGTTCTACAGCAAGGCGGGATCAATAATGGACCTTCCGTCACAGCAGAGGCGCCACCTCCCCTCAAACTATACACACGTGTCAAGGGACGCCTATTTTACACAGAACACAAATGTTTTCGGACAGATGATGTCATGCCAGGAGATCAACGGAAAGATGATGTACTCCATGGGATGCAACACTGATATAAATGTAACGGCAAACCAGTTTCTGAATGAGGGTAAAGCGGAAGGGAAAAAACGCGTACTTATCGGAGAGGTAAACGAGAACCTCCCCTTCATGTACGGCGATGCTGTTTATGAAGCGGATAAATTTGACGTGTTCCTCAAAGGGCCGCAGTATAACTACAGGCTTTTCGGGCCTCCGAAGGATGCGGTAACAATCAAGGACCACATGATAGGCCTTAACATAAGCACACTTGTTAAAGACGGCGGAACACTGCAGGTTGGTATAGGGGCACTGGGTGACGCAATAGTTGCAGGCCTTGACATGAGGCATACTCATAATGACAAATACAATGAAATAATAAACGAAGCCGGCCTCACAAACCGCTACAAAGACCTTATCAATGAATTCGGCGGCACAGGGACATTTGAGCAGGGGCTCTACGGTTCATCAGAGATGTTTGTTGATGCCTTTATGCAGCTCTACAAAAAGGGTATATTAAAACGCAAGGTATATGATAACCTGGCGATTATGAAACTTGTTAATGAAGGTAAACTCTCAGAAAACAATATACCTGAGAATATCCTTGAACTGCTCTTTGAATATGACGGTATACACCTGAGGCTCAGGGAGAAGGACTTCAAAATGCTCACACATTTCGGAATCCTGAAAGATGGCCTTACATATAAAAACGGTTTCATCTATGACGGCGACAAAGAATACAACGCTGATATCCATGACACCAATAACATGGCAGCGATAAAAAAACTCCTGGGCAAACAGATGAAAAACGGCCAGATTATACTTGGCGGTTTCTACTTAGGGCCTGAGTCTTTCTATCAAGCTCTTAACGAAATGCCGGAGGAGGAGAGAGCCCAGTTCGGAATGTCAGGTGTTGAGAAGGTTAACCAGCTTTACGGAGATTCAGAACTCCGCACCCTGCAGAGAAAGGGGGGAAGATTTGTAAACTCAGGTATGATGGCAACACTGAACGGAGCCATTGTATCAGACCAGCTTGAAGACGGGCGTATTGTAAGCGGCGTTGGCGGACAGTTCAACTTTGTTGCAATGGCACACGCCATACCTGACGCGAAACTTATTATGGCAATAAGGGCAACAAGGGGTTCAGGAAAAACCCTCAGGTCTAACATAGTATTCAACTACGGCCACTGTACTGTTCCAAAATACTGGAGAGACATTGTTGTAACTGAATACGGTATCGCTCACCTCAGGGGCCTCTCTGAAGAGCAGGTCACACAGGAGATGATTAAAGTTGCTGACTCCAGGTTCCAGAAACAGCTCCTTGAAAAAGCCAAAAAGCACGGCAAGATTGAAGAGAGCTGGGAGATTCCGGAGGAGTGCAGAAACAACTATCCTGAACGGGTTGATTCTTTTATCAAAAAATACCAGGCCGAAGGGTACTTCAAACAGTTTCCCTACGGAACAGACCTGATGCAGGATGAGATTATAATCGGAGGATCCCTCAAAGGTCTCCTGTCGTATAAAGCATCTAAACCTGTGAATACAGTATTTAAACTGGTTACAGAGATGTTCAAGCCTGTACCGAAAAAAGCGATTCCATACCTTAAACGTATGAACCTTGAAAAAACTTCATGTTTAAATGAAAGGTTCCAGCAGAAGACAGTTATTGTGGCGCTTAAAAACGCTGGAAGGATATAACAGCATATAAACCGTAATTTTAAAAGCCCTCACCGGAAGGTGGGGGCTTTTTTTATACCTGAATATTCATCATCCTTTGCTTTTGCAGTATTCTAACTGTCACTCAGCACTGTATATTGTTTCCTGATATTCTCCCTGAAATTTTCAGGAATATCGTCCCAGTTCATTACATCAACAGAAAATGGGAGGTCACTTTCACCGAATGCTTCCCTCAGGTCGTTTATCAGTTTCATGTCCGCATCAAATACCACTATATCAAGATCAGATTGAGGCCTGGATTTACCTGAAACCCGGGAACCATAGGCCCATACAGTTCTGCCCGGTGCATGCTTTTTAAGAATCACTTTTACCAGTTCAAGATAAACCGGCTTAATATCTATCTTCATTATCACTTTTCAAAAGACCATTCCTCATTTTTCATTTTACAGTAAACAGAGATCACATCTTTTAAAAAGTCCCCTGTTTTATCAAGTGCTTCCTTAAATTTCTGTTCGCTGTAGTCATGCGCAGTACCAACCCTGGCATTGGCATATTCTATCCATTTTTCTATGTCTTCAATAATATGATTTTCAAAAGCCACGCGCAAAACAGGTTTCGGGCTGTTCGGTACATCAGGCAGACCTGTTTCATTTTCAAGGTATTTTTTCAGATGCTTCCACAATGTATCATAGCATGTTTCAAAGCGCTGAACAACAGATTCGCTTATACCCTCCCTGTCAAGCTGCGATAAATTATTTCTTCCATTCATGGAGAGATAATTGTTATACTGTTTTTCAAGATGTATAATTGATTTTTTCAATTTATCATACTCTATCATTCTGTTTATTACCTTTAATTTTTATTAAATACTATATACTAATCTTTTAATGAAAGAACAGTCTCACGGCTTAATGGACGGAGTTCATTTATCTGCTTCTGAAGTTCATCTGTTTTTACAAGAAGTTCATTCATTATCAAAGGCCTCTACGGTATTGAGCATAAGTTTAATCTCCTTTATTGTTTCAGTCAAGTATCTTTATTACTGATGAATTACAGATGATTACGGGGAGGGATAATATTTCTATTGACACACCCCCTCCATTATTTAATAAAAAGTCACACAACAGGCGGATTATAAATGTATACGCATGAACAGTTTAAACCGAACGAGGCATGGCTGATTTTCAGAATAGATGCTCTTATCCGCATACAGGATACACCTGCGGATATGTATATATTAATGGATATAGGTAGCAGTTATATATTCGGGCAGATTATTATTACAGACAAAGCTCCACTGGAAATTGACATACACAGGTTAATGAAAAACGCCTACTCCCAAAAGAACGAATGGCCTTCAGCAATATATTACACGGCAAATGATCCCTTTGATGAGATGTTCCGTAAATTTGCAGAACAGAAAAAGATATCCTTTAAGATCGAACCGGCAGCAGCCTTTAACAATATTACAGATCCTGTAAAAAAATCTTTTTATCATTATCTGAAAAACGGTGAATCAATTGAACCTGAATACCCGGATGATGAAGTTGAAGCTGCCATGGCTCTGCTTCCCGACAGCTACGATCCATGCCCATGTGCATCAGGTAAAAAATATAAATTCTGCTGCAAGCCCTTCTTCCCGGAGATTATCAGCGCAATGAATTTTGCGGAGGAAGGCCGCTACAGGGATGCCCTACTGTGGATGGATAAAGCCAGGAAAAAAGCCGGTGACACACCTGAAATATTGTGCCGGTATGCTATTGTTTACTCTTTTTTTGACAATGCCAAATCAGATGAATACCTTGAAAAATGCCTTACAGCATTTTCCGGGCACCCGCGCGCCAACTATATTAAAGGTATACAGGCCAAAGAATCCGGCAATTATGATGAGGCAATAAAGTATTACATGACTGCTATCAATAACTATCCGGAGGGGGACAGATTTCACCTTAATGAGGTTTGGAACAATCTCGGTTCGGTATATTTTGAAATGAAGGATTATATTAATGCCAAAGGGGCATGGGAAAAAGCGCTGGAATATCTCCCCGGGGACAGAATAGTCAGGGAAAACCTGAAAGATTTCATTTATAACAATCCGGATGTTCCGGACGATATTAAGCGGATACCTTCAATTCATCTGCTTAATACAGAGAATTCGATAAATTGAAGCGTCAGGTTTATTTCAGGGGACAACTGTTTTAGCACAGAGGAAAAGCCGGTTATTACGATTTCATCCACTCAGGCAGAGGTTCGCCTGTAGCTTTGTAGTAAAGCATATCAGGATCAAAATCAATTTCATCAGGCCAGCATAATGTTTTGATTTCATGATCTATATAAAACTTTTTAAAATACTCCTCGCTTTTAAAGAGTTCGAAAACACCACCACGATTGCGATAAGCGGAAAAATCCACTATTCCGCTTTTCCCTGAATCAAAGAACAGCTTTATTTTATAATCACCCACGTATTCAGCATTTACAATCTCATGCATTTTAAAACCTCACAATAAAGGTTCAATTTTTTCAGGATATTTTTCTTCTTTAGTCAGGTTCCAGTCTCTCATAAGTTCATTCTTATGTTTCGAAGCCCATTCCACCACAAGGCCATGAACACG
>ERZ795057.1795-NODE-1795-length-17688-cov-18.921851_pt1 | contig 17688 bp, 20 predicted proteins | sample MGYA00375141_ERZ795057 | MGnify/ENA primary metagenome ERZ795057 (study PRJEB30186, sample SAMN05720163) | activated sludge metagenome | isolation source: Anaerobic digester | place: Hong Kong | collected 2015-01-26 ... | reverse complement strand
GTCTCGTCATAATCTTCAACAGTGCATTCGGTTATAACGACGTTATACGATTCAGCGTTGTCGATTACCAATTGGCACATCCTTCCAGCTTTGAACATATCTCGCAGTGTTACCATTTCCGAGGCAGTCAAAGAAAGATTCATTCTGAATATCTCGTACTCCGTTCCTTTGTATATTGCAATCTTCTTTCCAGATAAGGGTTCAAAGAAGTCGAAGCGAGGACCGCCCCCGCTCCGATCGATCTTCTCTACTGGATATACGGTGAGTTCAGTTTCGTCTTGAACAATCTTGACCATTGCATCACCCACTTTGCAGAAGCAGTTTGTTGAGTTCCCTCTTTATTACCTCTGCCGTCTTTCTCGGGTCGGGATCTCCCTGTATGATGAATTTCTCGATAATAATAGTCCTGTTGCCAGTTGGTTGACCTCTATTCATTGCCTGAAGCGTAGGAAGGTTCTCTTTAGTTGCTCTAGCATTCATCACAAACTCTCCGTTTGAGAGCCATGCAGGAATGCTGTCCGAAACAGATGTGCCTCTCCCTGATACTAGACCGCCAGACGCGTATTTCTTGCCAGTTTCAGGCTGCGTCCTTACCCACTTAATGCCAAACAGATTCGCGATCTTGTAGATTATGTCAACAATTCCGTTAACGAATTTCGCGATTTTCTCCGCAACCCACGCTATACCGCTCACGATTGGTGTTAGGAGTGCCGCTACTATCTTCAATGGAATGATTAACGTTTCGATCACTAAATCAAGACCTGCATCAAACAGTGGCTTAATGCTTTCCCACAACGCCTTCCATGCCGTATTGAGCCTTCCGAAGGTGTCGTCTAGCAATCTCTTGACTTCCCTGAACGTCTTTCGCAACGGTTCGAATGTCCTTTCGATAGCCTTGAATACTTTCTGAATGAAGGTAAACAGCCACTTTGCCGTTGTGAATAGCACTCTGAATTGGTTAACTAGGCTGAATTGCACTAGAAGTGACAACATTTTGCCTATGAAGGGCGCGATAGACTTGAAGAGTTCTGTGAGAGGGCTAAAGAATTCTTTCACGTCGCTGTATAGCCTCTTCAGTTCCTTCTCCGCAGGACCAACCATATCCCTAAACCATTTCTCTTTCCCGAATAGCTTGTATGCGGTATTCACACCTGTGATAACCGCACTGAGAATCATTCCTGCTTCTCCTAGCGTTGCAGCGAGCGCGGCAGTCTCTCCTCCCATCACAGTTGACAATGTTGACAGAAATCCTGACACTTTGCCTCCTAGTTGCTCGTCGATTCCTTTGGCAATAGGAGTTTCGGAGAACGTGTTAATCATTCCTATTAAATCGTTTATGTCATTGATTGCGCTGGATAGACCTAGGTTCTTCAAGAAGCTACCCAGAGTGACGTTGAGAGGTTTCTTCATCTCTTCTTCGAATGTCGTTTTCATCTTTGAGCCTAGTTCTGCCATAACATCAGCGGCTTTGGACAGGCTCGTTTTTATCCCTGTGGAGATGATTCCTACAATTGCTTTTCCTACCTTTGAAAGACCCCTCAAAGGTCCGACTTTCGCAGGTGATTGAGGGAGGTAAGCTATGAGTCCAGATGCTAACCTGTCCATAGCGCCGTTTGCAATGTTGCCGTTCTCGTCGATCGCGGACGCTATCATCGATACAATCGAGCTTTGTTTCGCTGCTAATTCTGCCCCTTCGAGTCCTGATATGAATTTATCCCACTTAATTATGTTGCTCATTCCTACTGTCTTTGCCAGTTCGACAAATGCCGAAGGTGCTAACCCTGCACCCATAGCAATGTCCGTGAAAGATATATCCTTTATTGTATTCTGCATGTCTTCAACAACCTTCGGGAACACCTGTTCAGGATTGATGGTTACTTTAGGAGTTAGATCGACCTGAACACTGAATTCGCCTGTCGGTGTAGATATGCCTAAGAATTTCTGCTCTAGAGTGCGTATGTAATTCTTTATAAACTCCGCTTGATCGTAGCCTGTATTTCTGAACGAAGCCGCTGTCATCTTTGCGATCTCTTCTTCAATAGCAGTCTGAGTCAGATTGCTTTTAGATAATGCTGCCGCCAGAAGCGCACCGTAATCGCGTCCTGTGACCTGTTCGTACATCTGACTGAACGGAGTCTTTACGAAATCTACTCTGCTCATGTCAGTCAAAGCGTTCTGAAAATTGACCACTTCGTCCGTCAATTGTGTAAGACCATACGACTGAAGCTTGATCGGGTCTAGTTCCACTCCTGTCAATTCTGAAAGCCTGAGAACGAGGTCATATAATCCCTGAGTGCTTTTCAGAGTGCCTGTCCACGTGGCACGATTCAATTCTTTCAATATCTCGACCATGGTCGTTTTTCCAGATATGAAAGCGTCACCGAACAATTCTGTAAGCAGGTTGGCTTGATTCTGCCACTTGTCCTTTCCCACGTCTGAAACCTCGATGACTGTGCTCATCATGTTGTTCCTAAGTTTTGCGATCCTCTGGTACTGCTCGTTAGCCCACCTTTCCTCTATCCAGTCGGGCATTTCCATCTGCATTCCGACAGCGTTCAATGCTTTGATCGCAGTACCTACAATTCCCGAAAGGAGATAGGAGACATCATCTACAAATGCTTCCCACATCCATTTGATTGTTCCAATGAACGCTTGCCAGTTTCCCTTAGCCCACGCCATAACCTTGTTCCAGTTCTTTATCAGGTAAATAAGTCCGATTATTGCCGCGGTTATCCCTGCGATTGCTAGGAAGGTCGGGTTAGAGAATACTGTCCACATGAATTTGCCCATCGTCTTGAACACGTTGACGGAAACCGAGCCGAACCACTTAATACCTTGCCCCATCGCTCTTATCGCTTTCGTATTGCTTAGATACCTGAACATATCAATCAACTGGTTTTTGGTCTCGAGCAATGTCTTTATGATCTGTGGCTTCAGAAGTTTCAGGTAGATCAGAGCTGAGACAAACTTTAAGAAGAGACCAGTACCTATTGCCACTACGCCACCCCAAAGAGTGAAATGCCCTATCGTTGTTTTCAACCAGTCAGGCATTCTTGCAAGCCACTTAGTAAAACCCCTTAGTACGTCCAGTACAGCAGACATTACAGGCAGAAGGGCAGTTCCCATTTCCACCCTCAAGAAGAACAGAGTGTTCTCTAGCATCTGGGTTCTAGCCGCAACTGTATCTGATGCTCTAGCTGACTCCTGTGCGATTGATATGTTCTGTTCCCATGCGGTAAGAGATGTGTTAAGGTTCTTTCGTAGAATGTCAATGTTGCCTGTTAACTTGTTTATGGCTTCGTACCCGAATTTTCCGAATATCTTCGCGATATTGCTCGCACGCTCTGTCTGAGGCATTTCTGCCATCTTTTCGAGCATGAAAATGAACGTTCCCATTGTATCTTCATTGAACATTCTGTCGTAGGTTGCAAGTGGCATTTTGAGCATCTGTGCTATTTGCTTTCTTCTCACAGTCATGTCTATGAGCGCACGCCTCATGGCAGTACCAGCACGTTCGGCAGGAACACCTACGTCTGAGAGCGTGGCTGCAAGAGCGGCTACCTGTTCTGCCGAAATGTTGTCTGTTGCCTTCCCTATCCTAGTCATAACGTTCGATATGTGTTCTCCTGTCGCGGTAGTCGTGTTCGCAAGCTCGTTAACGGAAGAACCTAACCTTTCAATATCTGAGATTGGAATGTCGAACACGTTAGACATACGCGCAAAGAATGTTGCCCAACCTTCTGCTGAAACCGTAGTATCGGATATGCTCATCTTCGACGTAACTTCTGTAAACTGCGACAACCTTTCGATAGCGTTATCGAACATTGCGCCTGTCGATTTGTTTATGTGAACACCCAGCTGCCCTGCCACGACAGCAATTTCGGCAATCTCCTCTGCTGTTTTCGGCATGCGTGTTGAAAGCTCAAGCAGGTCTTCAGAAAGGAGCGCGAGGGGTGACCCCTCGAGCCCCGTTGTTTTTCTTACTCCCACAAGCAACTGTTCCCACTTAGCCGCTGCGGTCACCATTGATGCTGTGACCCCTATTGCAACAGCACCTACACCTAGCAGAACGTTTCCGACCTTGTTGAAGTTTTCAGCGGTCTTTGCGAGGGATTTATCGGCATCATTGCCTAGGTCATTCACTTTTCTTGTAACCCTGTCTATAACAGTCGAGAACCTGTCAACAGCAGTAATTACTATTGACAGCTTCAAAGCGTCTGTGAAGTTTATCATTTGTTGACCCCCTCAGACTCTGCCTTAACAATCATTTCCAATGCCGCAAGGAACACTTCTACTTGTTCGGGAGACATTTCAGAGACTTCTGTATATGTGAAATGAAGGTATTTACATAAGATTGTGATTTTGATTATCTCTTCAGTGACTAGTTTTTTGCTTCGAACTCAGACAAATCAATTCCAGAGAACTCCATAACTTCTTTTTGAATCTTCTGGAAGTCTCCGACAGGCCATTCAGCAAGATCAGCCATAGGGTTCAGCTTGATCTCCTTTCCGTCCTTAGCTATAATGGACGCCGCCACGATCTGCATTGACTTCATCGTTTCGTTCTTTGATGTAGCATTTACCATGTCTTTCATCTTTACCATCTTGCACGTATAGACTCCGCTTGACACCTCAACGTCAATTGTCTTTTCCTCAAAAACTTTCCTGTCGCTCACAAACTCACCTCCAATAAGGTAAAGCGGTGAGTTTCCTCACCGCTCGCAAAGCACTAAGCAGCAGAACCTGTTTTTACTCCGTTCGCAACGAACTCGAATGCCGCGCTTACAACATCGTCATTTGGTGACTGAGGCTTGACCTGAGTTATCTTCACGTCGAGCAGTACGAACGATTCGTTTTCCACGGTCATTGTGATTTCCATGTTGTCCTGATCTCCTATCGTACTGAGATCAGTTTCCGCGGATATTTCGTCCGCTCCTAAGAACGGTTTCACAATGTCCTGCCAGATTCCAGTATTAGGAACTCCTGTGAAGCTCCCTGAGATTTTCACTTTCTTTGACAGTATGTGATAGATTACTGCAACGCCCCTGAGGTTCTTCTCAACGACGTTCTTTTCAATCGTCATATCAACTTCGCCATCGACCGCAACGTTAATCCCACCGCTGACTGTCAATACTGCGTTTTCACCATGAACCATAGTTGGAACACCCATGACTCATTCCTCCTTATTCAACTGCGCTAGGCGGCGTTACGGTTACTACCTTGTTTATGTCAACAAGCAAGTAGTGAGCGATGTTGACAGGAGCAACGTACGACTGCGCCTTGAGGTTTCCTAGCGCGATTGTTTCTGCGGTGTTCAGCGTCGCGTCACAGATGTTTCTGTATCCCGAGATCCATCTCGCAGAAAGCAATGCGCTCATGTAACCGTTGAGTTTTGCAACGACTCTCGCAAAGAGTTCAGCGTCTATCGGTTCGCCAGTGAACGAATCGAGAAGGTCATCTACGTCCTTTGCGATTATGTTGAACACCCTTCTGTTTCCTATCTGCTGCCAATCCGTTGATGTTGCCAGGGTAAGGCCGTGTCTTACGGCATATCCTGTTCCCTTGAGAGTTATGGGGTTTACTTTCGCTAAGATAAGCTGTTCAGTTTCGGAAGTTGTGAGTCCTCTCGACAAACTAACTGCTCCGTAGATGAATTGGTTTGCGGTAGATCTGTGTGGTTCAATTCTTCCGAGTATTCCAGCAATCGGGAATGCAGCATTTATCGTTGTGTTAGTTCCACTAATTGAGAATACGACGTTCGGGTAAGCGACAAACCTCTGACCGTCCGTTGACTCGTAGCCTGACTTCTCCGAAAGTATTGTGGACATATCTGTTGCGACGAAAGGCACGACGGCTATTCTGAGGTTGGAATCCGCGTGAGAGAGAAGGGCGGTATTCTTTGTCGATGAGGGTGTTCCGCCTATTGTGACAATTTCGACTTCGTTGTCAACGTCTAGTACCGAAAGTCCTGTTCTTGTGTCTGTCGCTGCGTTGTATCCACCGACGTATGCCGCGTCATTTATTGTTCCGTCAGAACCGCCAGACAAGTCAGTAGCTGCAGCTGTTGTCGGTACGTCGGTTGCAGAGGCAGCAACGGCAGCGGTTACGATCTCACTCGAATTGTTTATGTTGGAGACGAGCGTCGCGAGGACAGTACCCACGTTGTATGTCTCGATTATGTCTCCGTACGTTATCGTCAATACATCACTAGCGATTTGTACGCTAATGTCGTTACCATATGCGCCTTCGTACAATGCGGTCAGGACAAGAGAGTCAGCGGCACTATCATCGTCAAGGGTAATGGTTGCCTTAGCCGCACCCGACCCGACGATTCTAACCGCCTTAATCTTTCTCGGTCTCTGGAGAAGCATCGCGTAGAGGTTCTTAGCGTCTGCCTTCGCCAATCCTCCGAGTTTGGTGTCGATGTCCGAAAGACTGTTGATGACTATCGCTTCACCAACGGGACCCAACACAAAGTCACCCACAAACCCAACAACGCCGTTATTAACCCCTGTGGTAGGAGCAACGCCTGACGTTCGGACGTTCGTATATACGCCCGGGATTATTCTAGCCATGTTGTTAGACCTCCTTAATTATTTGTGCTTGCGTATCGAGTACAAGTTTGTAAGTAGCTTCAGAAATCTCAAAGCACCAGAAACGCGCATCGATCCTGAATCTATACGCGTCGTCTTCGTCGATTGATTCGAAGAACGGTATTCTTCTGAAAAGAATTGGTGCGTTGGCTGTCGCTACTTGAATCGACCTAACGCCATTCACTACGTTTGAAAACAGTTGATCTCTTTCTCTGCTGGAGGTTGCGAATATGTCAATCTGAAATAGCACTGAGTGGGTGTTAACTGCGTATTTCAGGACTGTGGCTGTGTCTGTTCTGCTCTCCTGAATTACTGTTTGCCTCAAAACTGGCTCTCCTGTGATTCTTGAAATCACCACTTGAGGAAAGGTAGCGTTAACGTCAGGCCATGCGGTTGTAACTGGACAAGTTACGTATGTCTTCAAGACTGTGATTAGCGAATCAATCCAGTTCTCCATAACGATCTTCCTTTCAGCACGCTGTGTCGTATCGCTTTAGCCACTTCAACGCCCACAATCTTCTTGATCGCTTCGTGAGCAGGTCTCATGTAGGGATAGGGCTTTGTTCCCTTCTCGGAGATCGTCTTTTGGACAGCTTTTGCGTGAGCGTATGCCTCTTGTTCTGAGTGGTGGTGCTTCACCTTTGACCATTCCACAAGGGGCTTCAAAGGAGGCCAGTGAGGGCGAGTTCCTTTTTCGACCCACACTCCGTAATCTAGCGGAGTACCCATCTCATAAGTCCAGAACGCAACTTTTCTTATTTCAAGCGAATCGTAAAGGGCTTTCGTTGCAATGTTCTTGTGACCGAGAAGCCTTATCCGAGCCGAATTCCTTGCCTTGCTCGCAAGCCCCTCCAACGCTTCATCCACACCTGCGATCATTCCCCTCTTCAGTCGCGCGGTTCGAGTCCTGAAATCCCTGAATCCGACCGTCTTGAAAGTTGCGTGCTTCATGGTTTTTCTTCCTTGCACAAGGCTTTGTATATAGACTTGTGAGGTACGATTGCGTCAACAACATACCGTCTTGTGCGCCACAAGATTATGTCTCTTTCTTGCAGCACAAAGTCTGTATAGACGACAACCGACCCATGAGACACTACCCCCTGAAACTGCGACTGCTCGTCTATACTGGCAAGTCGAACAATGCCTTTGAACCTCTTAACAAGTGTGGAGGTGAGCGTCTTTTCTCCTCGAACAGAATCAATGGAGTAAACAGGACGTTCTAGCGAGATCAACTCTCCGTCTCTGTTTACTCTCCAAATCAAGCTCATATCCGCACTACCTTGTACATATCTAAAGTCAAGGTATCAAAGGCTTCGTAATAAGTCCTCAGTTCAGCCTCGCCTGTTCCGTGGACTCCGACAGGTTTGTTCCACATAAATTCGCAGCATTGAAGGACAGCCAGCTTCAGGTCAGCAGGAATGACTGAGTACCCTCCCACGTATGTAACCGTGAGCGTGCCTGTGATTCTATTGATAAGGTGAATCATGCACACTCTTGATGTGTGGGATACTTCGTACTCGTTGCCTAGATAGTCGACTATTGACGTTACTGATGAGAGAGGGGATTCAAGAATGAAACCTACACCGTTTACGAAATCAACTTCTTCTGTGTAGGTTGCATATGTGAACTGCCTTCCGCAATACTTCTTTACAAATGCAATTGCTTGAGTCAGCAGTTGATTAAGTTTTTGATCGTGCTGATCGTCTAGCACTCTTAGGTGGGTTTTCAGTTCTGTCAGCGTCACCATGTGAGTCATTCCCTTCTTCTAGGAGTTCGAAGTATTCACTGCCAAATCTCGAGTAATCATCTTCGGAGATTTCTTTCTCAGTGCCAGCAGGAACGACCGCCCCTAGGAACACTGGTTTCAATATGCGAACTTTCATTTATTACCTCCTTAGAACGGAGCAGTGCTTGAACCGTACAATACACCTACAACTCCAACCGTTAATGTTGCGGAAGGCGTGAGACTGAAAGTTATAAACGGATAACTCATGTCCTTCACTATTTCAAGCTCAAACCAGCCTGCTGCGTCAGTTACCGCTGAACCTGTATAAACTAGCGTTTTGTCTCCTGCCGCGGTCGCTGATTTGTAATACTTAACTGTGACTGTTGTGGTTGTCGCGGAAGCGGATAACTGGCCAATAACGTGCATTCGTTCATACCCACGCAGATCAACTGTCGTTGGTGTTGCGAGGGCGGTTATTGTTGCCATCGGATAAATTTCGAACGCCTTTGTGTTCTGGATTATCGTAAATCCGAACAGCAACGCGAACGTGAAAACGAGTATCAGAACAAGCGCAAGTTTTGTTCTCATGTCATTCACCTCTGAATTAAGAGTAAGAGGGGCAAAGCCCCTCTATTAAGCAGCGGTCTTTAGAGTAGCGAAAGCAGATGGGAAAGCTATTGCCATTCCTACCCTCTCGATAACCCTGATCGCAACCATGTTTGTTTCGTAAAGGTTGGTTGAACCCACAGTCGCCTGATTCGAGAGTTGCAAGGAGATTTCCTTCCTCTTAGCGAAGTACAACTTGCTCATGTCTCCGAAAGCCATAAACTTCGTGCTTGCGGCAGAGTCGGAAACGCTCTTCAGAAGGCTGGTCTTGCTGTATGGATAGCCCCAGATGTCGTTCCCTGGGAACAGGAACGGTCCTGTGCTTCCGTTTGTCATTTTGCGCACCAGATTGTGTACAGTTCGGTGCATGAAATATCTGGCGTTGGCTTCTGCGGCTTCATGAACAGCTGCGTTAAGGTCTAGCAGGTCTGTCGCGGCAAGACTGGTGAATCCAGTGTCGCCTGTACCCATTGTTACTGTGGGAACGTCTGCGTGGTTCATTATCCCCATGAACACAGAGCCGTCTCCGTTGAATGCCTGATAGTCCTCTGCTTTTGCAAAAGCTCTGGCAAAGATTCTTCCGAGGATTTCTGTTATCGGAACCGCGGCATCGTCAAGGAGATCATTCGTGATAGGGACGATTATTCCAGCGTCTTTAATTGTTATCTGAGTCTGACCGAATGTTGGTTGCCCTGTTGAGATTGTTCCACCCTCGCTAACCCAGACAACCGTCGGCTCATCAGTGAGTTTTGGAATGTTGATTGTTTTGCTCGAGACGTTGAACACGTTTGCAAACTGTCTAACGAGACCGTACTCAATTGCCATTTCATCGACTCTCGCCACGAATTCGTCAGGAACAAGATAACCTCCTGCGCTGTCCGTGCCTTCCGAAAGTGCTTTTGCTGCCATTCTGTCTCCATCAAGCAGAGCCTTGCAGAGCATTCGCACGTCTTTCTCGGTCGATTTGTCAACGACGGAAGGAACAGGTTGCCCCATTGCCCTTTCCCTGAGGTAAGAATCGACTGCTGCTTTGATCGCGTCGGGCGGTACTACAAAGTCCTTTGGCTTAGAAAGTTCCTCGAGCTTTTTGTCGTACGCTCCCTTGAATTCTTTCAGTTCGTTACCGATGTTCTCAATTGACTCAAGTATTGCTACGTTTTCCATGGTGTACCCTCCTTGATGATCTGTGAAATCTGTTGCAGTTTTTTCTCCACTTCGAAAGAGTGAAGTCGCTCCTTAGCTTCGTTAAGTAGCTGTTTTAGTTCGGCAACTGCGTTTTTGGCTTCTGTGAGTGACGTTTCAAAGGATTTCGAGAAAGGTTCAAGAATCTTCTGGTATGCGAGAGGGTCTAATTCCACGCCTTTGCTGTCATATGCAGCCGCGAGTGCGGCTGGATTGGCAGGAACGTTCACGCAAGAAAGTTCCAGAAGCTCTTGTTTGAGAAATTCAATGCCTGTGTCGTCTTTCCTGAACTTGTAGTCAATTGGCAAGAACCCAACGCTTGATGCTCTGAGTATCTTGTGCTTGTAAAGATTGAAAACCAAGTCAGAAAGGTCGTACACGCCTTCAGGTGGGAAATCAAGGAGGAACATCAGTTTCTTGTTCTCGACCTTAGTCTCCCTCGACCGAGCTATTGCGGGGGTTCGATGCTGATGCCCCCAAAGGACGACTGGGTTTTTCTTGTAGTTCTTGAGTTCCCAACCGTCTTGATGTATAACGTCTCCTAGCCGATCTTCGGCTTGAGTGCTTCCAACCATGCTGATAGTCCTTGAACCGTTCTCTTCCTTAACGTCAATCTCCGATTCAAAGTCCGAGTAAACCTTCCTTATAGGGATCTCTTTGCCTACTAGCAGGTCGGTAACGTCTTTGGTGTCAAGATCAAGCCCGTCGGGAATTGCGAACTCTATGCTTATTCCAGATCCGACGACGTTCAATATACCTTCTTCGACAATTACGGAGTCTTCATTCACTCCAAACAGTTCAACCGCTTTTTGCTTTAGCGAATCGAGTTTCAAGTCATCACCTTCTTAGGTTCTGTTTTTGCTGGTTCTTCATTCTTCTTGAAGGGTTTGTCGCCCCATTCAACTGGGGGAAGTCCTAACTCCTTTCTCACTTCATTGATCGTGAGAACACTCCTGTCCAGATATGCAGTGTGTTTTGCGGTCTCGACCATCGTGTTTTTCGGCACAACGCTGTCAAATGAGAAAACGAGGTTTGAAGTGCCTTCGCTTTTTAACAGGCTTCTCGTTAGAGTTTCTTCAATCATTCTTAGGAGAGGGGTTACCGTTTCTTTCGAATAGGTTATGTCAAGCTGTTCGGCGCTCGCCCTATTTACGTCTTCAACTATCCCGAGCTTTGCGAGAGGTACACCGAAGATTGCGGCAATTTCCTCTCGATTGAATTTCTTCAGTTCGAGTAGTTGCATGTCTTTCATGCTCATTGTTATGGGCTGGAATTTGACGTTGTTTTCAAGAAGCAGCACTTTATGAGCGTTGGACATTCCCCTGTACTTCGTGTCGATTTCCATTCTCAACCTTTCGTACTGCGTCTGGCTTAAGGGTTTCTCGGATACGATTGCAGCGGAAGGGACAGCAGAGTTCTTGAAAAATCTTCTGCTCCATGTTGCCGAATAGAAATAAGAATCAATCGACGGGGCGGCGGCGGAAATCGGAGAAAGTCCCCTAAACGGTCGTCTGGGGTTTGGAAGTTTCACCTGCATTACGTCTCTCATCTCGAGACGTATCTGCCGTAGCACTCCCTTTTCGTCAGTTGTTCTGTATATCCAGTGAGATGGCCAGTTATTCTCCAACTTCAATTCCATCTTCAAAGGGTTTAACGGTGACAGTCCTACGAATCTGCCAAATTCGTCTCTTATCTTCCACCAGTTTGATTCGCCTGTAAGCTCTATAAACTGCGCTAGAAGAAAGAAAAATTCGTTCTTTGAAAGAAATGGATTGGGTTCATGAAGCAAATCGAGTATTGGGTGAGAATCTATTTCCTTCCATTCGCCTTCTGTGTTCGTCTGATAAAGCCGCAAATTAGCAGACATTACAGACATTGCTATTCTGCGAATGCAAGCGTAAACCCAAGAGACTTGTTCGTTAGCAATGAGCGGTCGATGTTTGAAGTGTTCTTCGGATTCAACTAACTCTAGCAGCGGCTGCCAGCCGGGCTCAATATATGTCTTGCCGAAAACAGAACCGAACGCTCTGGCAGCCTTTTGAAAGATATTCACTTGATCGCCCCCTCAGACCATTCGTATTCGAGGTTCGGTATCGTTCGAAAGCCCCCAGTAAGCAAGCGCAAGACCTATTACACAGTCGTCGTGATGACCTGCTGGTGCGCTCATGCGCACCTTGCCTGTCGCTGTTATGTCGTACTGGTATATGAGAAGTTCGTTGATAAGAACTGGAATGTTGGGAATGGTCAGTTTTCTTTGTTCGATTCCTAGCGAAAGGTTGTTAATAATGTTCTGCTTTGTCTGATTAGTGAACTTGATGCTCTCTATCCAAATTTCTTTGCTCAAGTCCTCATAGATAGGGTCTCCGACACCTGTGCTGTCAAAGAACACCTGCGCGCCTAATTCTCTTGCAGCGGAAATAATCCTTCCTTTCTGAAGTTCCCAGTCGATTTGATTGAACCTGTCAAAGTAAACGAGTTTAGGTTCTTCATCTACCGCCGCAATGACTGTGAAATCTTCATACTTCGCAACGTCAACGCCCATCTTCACTGCGCCTACTATTTTGTCTGGGGAAAGGGGGAGTGAATAATTGCGCACACATTCGTGAACGTTTCTGAATACTCCTCCACCGCCTTCTAGGAACTCAGCTTCTACCTCTTGCTTGTAAACTCGTTCAGGAAGGGTACGTCTTAACTCGTCTATTTCTTCGGGGTCGATGTAGGGGTTTTCAGCAGTTGACATTTTCCACGACTCATAGTCCGTCTGGCTAGGGTCTTGTCCTCGAGTCCACAGTTCAAAGAACCAATTCTTTCCTTTCGGAGTTCCTATTGCGATTAGCCTTCCTTTGTTGTCTGAAAGGGCAGGTCGAAGAGCTTCTATCCACGCTTCCTTCTGCACCAGTGAAGCCTCGTCTATGACCAGGAATCCTAATCCTTCTCCTCGCAAGTTATCGGGTCGCTCAGCGGATTTGAATTCGATAACCGCTCCGTTCTTCAGTGTTATTGTGAGTTTCGTGGCGTTCAGCTCTCTGATCGCGTCTTTGAATACTCTTCTGATCGCCTTGAATCCTATGGTCGCTTGAGGATAGACAGGCGCTACCCACCACGTTGTCACAGTCGGGTTCTCCCACGCGAACTTAACTATTTCGTTTGCTGCCATGAGAGTTTTGCCAAACCGTCTGCCGCAAGACACAATCCTGAATCGAGCTTGTGAATTATGAATTTTTAGTTGAGCATCGTGAGGGTCGTAAAGGATAAGCTCTTTGATAACATCAGGAGTCGTCTCCCTCTTCTTTCTTTTTCGCAAAGGTGGCGACGTATTTGACATTGGCATTCATCTCCACTTCTGTTCTCTCTTTCTTTCCGAAGTGCTGAGGGTATCTTCTTTCGAGCCACCACGCGGCAGCCTGCCAGCTTTTCTTTGCGGCTGATTGAATGAGCGCGACGTTTCTTGCGACCGCTTCCGCTTCCGCTTTGTCGATCGCGTCATATAGCTCTTTGTAAGGACCCTTGCTATCTTTTTTCCCTCGGGTAAGCCAGTGAGAGAAGGTATCTCTATGAATCCCCAGAGCCTGTGCGGTATGCTCTCGGGTATTTCCAGCAACGATTAACTGTGACGCTCTTTCAATCATCACGTGAGTAAGTTTTGTTTTCATGTAATCACTTCCTTCAGACCAAATCAGACAGGCACATTCCCCCTGTCCTTCAAATGTCTAGCCAGATAAACGAAAGGCGTGTCACATGCCGCTACAATCCATTTCAAGATGTAAGTCGACCAGAATATCTGCCACCATACGTCGGCAGTGAAAACGCCAGCGAAAGCAATTGCGGTAAACACAGTGGTGTCTATGAACTGCGAGATCATCGTACTTGCGTTGTTTCTCAACCAAATATGCTTCTTTGCAGGGAATCTCTTTCTCCAGAATTCGTATGCCCAAACGTCATGTAACTGAGAACACCAATATGCAGACAGGCTTGCAGCAGCTATTCTCGGCAGAATTCCGAAAATAACCGCTAGGTTATTTTGCGCGTAATCCGAAGCATCGGGAATAAACGCGAGTGCGATTTGCATTATCAGAGTGGTGCAGATGAGCGAGAAGAAACCAATGTAAACTGCTCTCCTTGCTTCCTTCTTGCCGTGATTTTCCGACAAGATGTCTGTCGCTAAGAATGAAGTTGCGTAGACGATATTTCCTAGCGTCGCCACCATTCCAAAGATCGAAACAGTCTTGAGAACCTGCACGTTAGCAATAATCGTTGAAATTGCCACCCAGACGTAAAGACCTGTCTTACCCCACATTCTGTAAGCAAGGGTGATAAGCGAGAAGTTAGCGATGAGCATTAGTATCCAAAGCGTCTCATTCATTTGTTGCCCTCCGTAGTTTTATTAAGCGGGAGTTTGCGAACCGCTTGATTGTGTACCGCTCCAAAGCTCGCAAAGAATTGTCTGAAACTTGCACCATGTTGCCGCGCTCTGCTCGTCCCTCGTCGCGTTCTTGAACCCTAAGTTTTCTAGTTTTCCGTACCTATCCCTCCTGAGTTCAATTCCGTTGCGCAAGTGGAAATATGTTCCGAATTTGGAGCCCATTATCCACGAGGAAGAATCGACAGAGTCGAACGGAAACTTGTAAAGAAGATTCGATCTAGTGAAGCCGAAACCATGAATCTGGCAGTTGTTGTCGTGCGCTTCCTTAATGAACCAGCCTATGTACTTGATCGGCACTTCCATTTCTCCGCTTTTCGTAACGAATCCGGAGAACCCTACGTACGGATAGTTGCGCACCATGTGTTTGTAATACTGCTTTCCTCTTTCCCTGTGCCAAACTACGATTGGAGGCTTGCCGACTATCTCGGTCATCTCCTGCCTCCATTTCTCGACTTGCGGCATGCCCACTTTCGCCTCAATGTCGAGTTCTACATATTCATCTATCCACGGATTATTCTTAACGTACTGCGCATACTCCCTGACGAATCGGTCATAGTCGGTTGAGTTTCCTTCTTTCTGAAATGTATGTGCGCCCGAATCAAGTAGGAAGAAATCTTTTGCGCCAATAACCTGTGTCATGACCGCTGGTTTCATCTTCACAATGTAGAGGTAGGAAGAAAGCCAGAACCTGCATTTGTATTTCAGAAGAAGATCGTATTTTCCTTTGCCTTCCCACGCTGCAAGACACAGCCTCATTTTCCTTTTACCTTGTACTTTATTTCGTTTGCCTCAAGTGTTTCGGCAATATCCTCCAGTTCAGATTCGCTTTCACACTCTATTACTAGAGACAACTTACCCGAACCGCTAGAATCGAATATGTCATCTGGCGGTTCTAATGGTTGGAAATCCCTGATTAGGTTCTCTATCTGTTCGAACGAAAACCCAGTGTCCTCAATGTTGATCGCTCCTGTATCAAGCTCTACTAGCAACTCTTTTAGCTTCGGGAAGTCCCACTCTCCCTCCACTTTGTTCAGACGAATGTTAATTATCTTCTCCCTGTCTTCGTCAACGTCTATAAGGCGAACAGGCACTTTCTTTACGCCCAGTTCTTTTAGCGCTTTTAACCGCTGGTTGCCCCCTACAACGAAACCAGTTCTCTTATTTACAACGATAGGCTCCAAATATCCGTCGTCCCTGATAGACGCTTTTAGCTGTTCAAGCATTTCCTTAGTGATTTTTCTGGGATTGTAAGGTGCAGGGAGAATATCCTTGATGTCCATTTCAACTAGCTCATAACTCAAATTCATTCGATCACCTCAATGCCTTCCATCTCCGCATTCTTGAATGCCATTTTTTCCTTCCACTCTTTCAGTTCCTTGTGAGCTTCCGCTGTTGGTTTGGGATTATGAACCTCGAAGTGACACTGCCTGCACAGAAACACTAGATTCACAGGGTGATGTGGGTCGTCGTTGGGAACGTTAAGCCATCTGGGTGTTCTAACTCTTCCGTAGATATGATGAACGTGTCCTTCGGAAACCCTTCGCCCGCATCGTCTGCAGATGTTCTTATCCCTCGCAATTACGTAGTCTCTGCACTTTATTGGTTTCATTCTCATAGACAAGAAAAAGTGATAGCCTCAGGGTTGACGCTGAAGCTATCACGGTTGAAAGGGGTTACTGCCTTACAGGAGGATCGCGATCACGTGGCATGCAGCCGCGATTTATGGCCTTATCGCGTGTGCTATTACTGATGATGAAAAGGTAAGAATGAGTACGTCCGTGCTTAATAACGCACCCTACTTAAGAATTGCTGGCAATTGTCTCTCTAAGGAGTCTTCATAACTTTTTGTCACACTTTCATAGTCACGGAGCATTCTGTCGAGCGAACGAAAAGAAGAGTTCTGAAGGCATATGCTAGACCTTTTCTCGTGTTCAAGTATCGCAATCTCCTTCAGTTGCCTTTCCGCGCACGCTTCTGCAGCTCTTTGTGCTTCCCTGTTTATAGTCATCGTAACCCTCCTTACGTTTGAGATAGATTTCCAATCGAGGGTTGTCTTTGTCGTACATAACCTCCATAATTCTAGGAAGTACGTATCTATCATTCTCGTATAAGATCCCCTCAAAGGCGTCTAGCAGTACTTTCAGCATATTTGGGGAATCTCGCATTAGGCGATTCGGAAAGAAGAAGTAGAGTTCCATAACTAACCACTCGTTGCGAGATAGCGACCACCCTTGTTTCCTCTTCGCGTAGACTGCCCTGTACCCTGCATCTATCTGCCAGTCCTTTGCTTCCTTTGTGAGTATCCGTTTTCTGTTGTTCGTGATTATATACGCGTGGTTTTCGGTAGGCGGCAGCGAGACTATGAATTTCATACTGACCTCCAAAACAAAAAGGTCGCTCAAAGGAGCGACCTTCTCGGGGTGATAGTCAAGGCAAAGGCAAACAAAAACACGGAGACCTTAGTCTCCGTGTTCCTTCGGCAATCATAGTGATTATACTACTGAAATGCACGGAAAGTCAAATTGTTAATTATCGTTAGTTAATACTCCCGAACATATTCGTTCATGTAATCCTGCAACTCTTCCCATGAAAAGCCGAGTTTCTCCCACCCAGAGATCATTCGATCTCTGAATGTGGAGTAAGGGATAGACAGCATCGCTGCTATCTCCCTTGAAGAAGGTGGTTTACGGATATTGTTTACTTTAGTGCATGATCGATCTATGAGTCGCCAATATAGTGCTTCACGTTCTTTTACACTCAATTTATCAAGTAGCCAGTCCAGTTTGTACACCGCTGACAAAGAAAGCATCTTCTCTCCTTCTTCAACTATCCTTGCCACGCGAAGCTGATCTTTCAGTGACGAAATTCGCGAATAAGACGGAGACAAGGGCGAAGCTTCGAAGTCTATCTGTCCGTCTTTGAAGCAAAGCGTCACAGGCGTGCCCAGAACCCTGCTCCACAAACTTTGATAATTCCTCATTACCCAAAGCAAATCCCCTGAAGTGAAGTCGGTAGAGTAAACAAACCTTTCCAGCGATCTCATCACGGCCACCTCTCGGGATTGTCACGACAGCAAATAGACATTTGCACCTCCCACTAGAAAGGAATTTCGTCGCTCGAATTGTCCGAACCGAAGAACGTAATGTCTTCTGGAGTCTC
>ERZ795057.1794-NODE-1794-length-17689-cov-9.122150_pt1 | contig 17689 bp, 19 predicted proteins | sample MGYA00375141_ERZ795057 | MGnify/ENA primary metagenome ERZ795057 (study PRJEB30186, sample SAMN05720163) | activated sludge metagenome | isolation source: Anaerobic digester | place: Hong Kong | collected 2015-01-26 ... | reverse complement strand
AAACGAACGTCTCCTTCTTGAACATAGGTGGAAAAACTAGGATTGCCACTAGCGCCATTAGGTCCTAGGGCTGGTGAGTCAACGGCTCCCCAACCCTTTCGATAAATGAATTCACCAGGGGTGTAGTTATCAACTACGGTCCAGTGAGTTTCACCATCTTCTAAGGGGTCTTGTACCATTTGTTCTTCGGCAGCAATGTTACCAGCGTGAACTTCGTCACCATAGTGAAAGAAAATGTCAGTTCTGGTAATAGGATCTATATTTGCGCTGTTGAAATACCAAGAACAATCTGCATAAGGAGGAGTGTCTCCGCGATTCCGGCCTGAACCCCTAAAATCAATTCTGGTAATCTGGATTGGATTTGGACCCCATTCATTGAAGATGGGATAATCGTCAATCTCGCTATCTTCATATCGTGCCCAATTCCAGTCATAATTACCCCAATAGACAAAATCGTGCAGTTCATAACCGGTGTCGGCTCCAAATGGAGCAGCATCCCAGTCAGTGGTGACGACATATTCGTTTCCGTCAATGTCTTCGCCATTGCCCTGTACGATGGAATAGGTTACACCTTCGGAAGATTTCACTAGTGGGAAATCATCCATATCGATCCAACCCATTCGGAACAAACGACCCGTACGATTTTTATCCCAGAAATAAATGGAAGTGTTTCCATTGCTATCAACCGTCGCATTGAAACGATCGTTCTGAGGATCTAAAACGTAAGGTCCTTGTGTGTTGTTACCTGTTGATGGGTCGACAGTTGCAAATGGATTGGCTTTACATTCTTCGGAAATGTAACGACCATTCAAATTTGCTGGGTCGGCGGGTTCGTAATAACGACAATCGTTAAAACGACCATCTGGATCTAACCACAGTTGGCCAGCTTCATCGTATACGGCATACCAATGCTCAGATACGGTAGAGCGTCCGCCAGCTGGTGTTACATTCAGATAAAAATCCGTCCAGAAAAGAGGTTCAACACGCAGATCAACCGATGTAGCAGGAATGTTCATGTTGTTTTCAAATGCTACATTGGAATCTGGCATGCTATAACCAGTACGTCCCCAGACGTCTTCACCGGCTTTTTGCCAAGGAAAATCCTTGTTGGTTAGTTCTGTTCCATCTCGGTCAAAACCTACAGGTACAAAACGTACGCCAATAAACGTACCGTTTACGTTTTCTGCGGCCTCGACAGTTTTTGGAGCAGACATGAAACCAAACTGGAATAATCCAGCCACCATCATGATGGTAACTAGTAAACTAAGTGTTTTTTTCATTCATGTTCTCCTTTCTTGAAGATTCACACATAGTTTTCGCAAATAAAACTCTCGTTTTACTCACTTGATACCGTATTCAACCAGTCTCTTCAGTGACTGAGTTAGAAAACTAAGTGGTCCATGTTGGAGAAACGGTAAAGCTTCCCAGCACTTGCCCATCATACTTTTCCAAATCAAGTTTCAACATCGGAAACAGATTGGATAAGATACCCATCATTAGTATATGAAGTGCTCTATCCCCAACAATAGAAAAAACACGGAAAAAAACGGAAAAAAGTGGGCAATATTCTTCACATTTGTGCAAAATATTGCCCACTTTTCTATAAAACTCGCACTAGTTTACATATGGTGAAGCCATATGTCTATTACATATTCATTTACAGTTTATTCAACAAGGTCTGTAAATGATTTTTCAACAATTCCACCATCTTTGATGGAAGAAAGTTCTGCTCCATCATTGGATATGATGTTCTTTGTAATCATGGTATTCATTAAAGTTTCAAGCTCAAGAGCAGTAATGGTATCTTTGGGATAGGGAATCGAAATTGTTGTTTGTTTGCCAAGGGAATTCTCAAAAATCATTTGCAACACTTTTTTTGCATAATCTGCCATAGTTCAACCTCCTTAGTCAGCATTCAGATTGGATTTTTCATGTCGAAGAATCTCATCAAGTGGATGTTCCAACAAAGCCACGATGGAAGTAACGACATCATACACATCCTGGTCTGTAGCACTAGATTTAACATTGCTTATATTGAAACTGACGCGATCTTCTCCGCCAGTTGACAAGTACACGGTCACATAACCATTTAATTCTACGGTTGTCATAGGTTACTCTCCTTTTTGAAAGTTAGGGAAAAATTTCGTACAAGAAGAGTATCGAAAATAAAAAAAATTTATGCATAAAAAAATCCATTGTTGTATTTTTTTGAAAAACGCTTAGAATAAATAGCTGGTATTCGGAGAGTGGCGCAGTTTGGTAGCGCGCGTGGTTTGGGACCACGAGGTCGAAGGTTCGAATCCTTTCTCTCCGACCATTCTTGTCCTTATCGTCCCCTAACGTACTCTTTTGGTCCCTCTTTATACAGATCATTTCCATGCGTATCAATTCCAACAATGGTTGGAAAACTCTGTACTGTAAGTCTTCGAATTGCTTCAGCCCCAAGTTCTGGGTATGCAATAACGGTTGATTCTACTATTTTTTGTGAGAGAAGTGCTCCAATCCCTCCAACAGCAATTAAGTACAATGCCTCATTTTTTACTATTGATCGAACAACATCTTCGTTTCGAGGACCTTTTCCTATCATTGCTTTCAAACCATGGTCAAGTAGTAACGGAGAATATGCATCCATCCGACCACTTGTAGTTGGTCCTGAAGATCCAATGGGATATCCCGGTGGAGCTGGAGTAGGGCCTACAAAAAATAACACTCCGCCTTCCAAAGGAAAAGGGAGTTTTTGATTTTGTCGTATTCTTTCTGTTAATCTCTTATGGGCAGCATCTCGAGCAGTATAAATGATGCCCGACAGTAGAATAGTATCCCCAATGTGGATATCACGCAAATCGATAGTACGTAAAGGAGCTTGTAAATGCCAAGTTTTCATATCTCTCTTCCAATCAAGGTCCTTGACTGATGCCTTGCACAGTGACATTGGATATTGATAGCAGCAGGCATTGATGCAATATGACATGGCTGCCAAAGCATACTAACGCCCAATACAGTGGTTCGGCCTCCTAGCCCCATCGGACCAATTCCTAATTCGTTGCATTGCTCTCGGATCGAAAACTCCCATTCTTGTAAAACAGGATCGGGATTGGGTTGCAAAAAGTCACGAAATAATGCCTTTTTGGAGAGCAGGGCAGCTTGTTCAAAACTCCCCCCCAATCCTATACCTAAAATGATTGGTGGACATGGATTGCCACCTGCTGTTTGCACTGTTTGGAGGATAAATTCTTCCACTCCTTTTTTTCCCTGAGAAGGCTTTAGCATAGCAATCTGACTCATATTCTCTGAACCACCTCCCTTAGGAGATAGGTGGAATGTAAGGTCACTACCGGGAACAATTTCCCAATAAATATAGGCTGGAGTATTGTCATTTGTATTTTTTCTCTGTTCAATAGGGTCATATACCATGGAATTACGCAGATACCCTTCTTTGTATCCTTGTCTGACTCCCTCTTGTACAGCTTCATAAAGATTGCCATCCGAAATGTGCACATCTTGTCCTAGCTGTGCAAAAATGATGGCAACTCCAGTATCTTGACAGAGAGGAATATGGCTTTCCTTTGCATAGGAAATGTTTTCAAAAATTTGATCTAGAACTTGTTGGGCTACAGGATACGTTTCTTTCTTTCGTGCTTCTTCTAAAAGAGCAATTATATCGGGGCTTAGGGTGATATTCGTTTCCATGCACATTTCTTTAATAGTTTTAGTAACGTCCTGGCAAGATATTGTCTTCATACAACTCCCTTGTAATATGCTGGTATTATTTTAACATAAAGAAGTAAAAAAAATTTGATTATTTCAAAATATTCCGTATAAATGCATAGTGCATATGCGCCTGTAGCTCAGGGGAAGAGCATTTGCCTTCTAAGCAAGTGGCCGGGGGTTCAAATCCCTCCAGGCGCGCGCTTGGTGGTGGATATAGCTCAACTGGTTAGAGTACCGGTCTGTGGAACCGGATGTTGTGGGTTCGAGTCCCATTATCCACCCCTTTTTTTGGGCCTGTAGCTCAGGGGAAGAGCGCCGGTTTCCTAAACCGTAGGTCGCAGGTTCGAATCCTGTTAGGCCCACGAACGACATTGAAACTTGAAAATAGTAAACGCGCCCATAGCTCAACTGGATAGAGCGACAGACTTCGGATCTGTAGGTTGCGGGTTCGACTCCTGCTGGGCGTGCCATTTGCAAATCACCAGAAATGTATTATAATACATTTCGTCCAACACAAGGGTCGTTGGCTCAATTGGTAGAGCAGCTGACTCTTAATCAGCGGGTTACAGGTTCGAGTCCTGTACGACCCATAAGGTGCGGGGATAGCTCAGTGGTAGAGCGCGACCTTGCCAAGGTCGATGTCGCGAGTTCGAATCTCGTTCTCCGCTCCATTTTTTTTGCCTTTTTCGCGAGAGTGGCGGAATTGGCAGACGCGCTGGACTTAGGATCCAGTGGTTTCACGACCTTGCGGGTTCAAGTCCCGCCTCTCGCATACCGATGTTATCGAAACACACAATAAAAAAAAGGGGATTTCTCCCCCTTTTTTTTATTGTGAATTTTATTCTTTGGTCTTTTTTATTCTTCTTCTTCCTCTTCTTCCTCAAAGTGTTTACTTTTTTCCTCAAGCTCATGAAAACTATCAAGGGCTTGTGCGACAAAAAAGTTCACTGTGTTTTCTGGGAAAATACCATTCTCATCAGCTTCCCCTGCTTTTTTGTCAAACAAAATCTCAATTGCTTCTTCAATGCGATCCACTGCATATACATGAAAGAGACCATTATTAACAGCATTAATAATCCTTTGGGCAAGCATCAGATTTTTTTGGTTTTTCTTTGGTATAACAACGCCCTGAGTGCCGGTTAATCCTTTTTCTTTACAAATATCGAAGAATCCTTCAATCTTTGCATTTGCACCACCAATGGGTTGAATGTTTCCCAATTGGTCTGTTGATCCAGTAATTGCTATATCTTGGCGAATAGGAAGTCTGCTAATCGCAGAAAGAGAAACAATAATTTCTGCAGCAGAAGCACTATCTCCGTCAATTCCACTGTAGTTCTGTTCAAAAGCCATTGATATAGAAACAGGCAAAGGATATTCTTGTCCATAGGTGTAAGCAACATAGGAGTTGATAATCATAGCACCTTTATCAAAAATGGGACCACTCATCTCACTCTCTTTGTCTACACTCATTACCCCGCCTTTTCCAGGAAAAGCGGTAGCGGTGATTCGACTAGGTTGTCCAAAAATGAATTCACCATTACCCACAATGGACAATCCATTGATTTGGCCTACTTTTTTGCCTTCTACATCCACATAAATTCGTCCATCCAAAATGGCTGAGTGTACTTTTTCTTCGTATAAGCTGCTTCGATATCGTTTTTCTTTTAGTGTTCTGCTAACATCTTCGTCGTTCACCACATCTCGGCCATGCAACTGTGCCCAGTGAATACTCTCCTTCACAATATCCAAAATCAGAGTAAACTGGGTAGTCAACTTATCTTGGTTCTCGGCAATGCGAGATCCATAATCAATAATGATTCTGACTGCTTGAGGAGTAAAGTGTACATTTTCGTTTACTTTCTTGCACTGAATAGCGATGTACGATGCATAAAGACTTTCTGTTTTTTCATTTCGCTCCATTTCATAGTCAAATTGAGCATGAATTTTGAAAAATTTGCGAAAATCTTCATCCAGCTGGTACAAAAGATTGTAAACCTCTTCACTTCCAATCAAGATTACCTTTGTATGGAATGGGACCGGTTCAGGCTTCAACGATAATGTAGGAATTGTTTTAACCTGTTCATCCAAATTTTCTATCTGGATTTCTTTTGCTTTTATACATCGCTTCAAAACATCCCAGACATAAGGAGTCGACAAAAGATCGTTCACTTGAAGAACAAGATATCCACCGCTGGCTTTTAAAAGAGATCCACCTCGAATAAAGGAGGAGTCAGTGACCCAAGAACCCATTTCTTGATGATATTCTATAGATCCAAACAAATTGTAGTAGGTTGGATTCATCTCAAAAATAACGGGTGCACCTTTTCCTTTTTTGTTGGTGACTACTAGATTTACTTTGTATCTTCGCAGGAAAAAATCTTCCTTTTTTTTGTCTTGTTCTTCATCCTCGGAAGGACTTTCAGAATTCTTAAAAAAATCGATATTTTCGGATATATCCTCTTTTACTTCGTCTAGATAGCTAATCAATCTGGGGTTGTCGTTGTATTTTTGTTTCAATTCATCAATTAAGATTTTAACTGCAAATTCCCCAATACGATGATCCAAGGATGAAAGATCGGTACGGGTCCTTTTTTCTAAATCTTGAACTTTTTTCAATCCACTATTAATGGTGGATTGTAAATCGATTCTACCTTGTTCTAAATCTTCTTTTTGTTTTTGATCGAGGGCATTGTACTCTTCTTGTGTCATTGCCCGACCTTCAACAGCTGGAATGGTAAATATTCCCTCTGGATTAGTATTAATCAATAAGCCTTTTTCCAGAGCAATTTTGTTCATCTCCTGGTAAACATCCTTGATCTGGTTCTGGGCATTGGTCACAATTTTGTTTTTTTCTATTTCGTAATGATCGCTTCGGAAGGCATCTGAAATTTTCGATCGAATAAGGGAGATAAATTCATCAAAATCATTGCTGAACTGACTTCCCTGGCCAGGTTGGAAAGAAATTGCTTTTGGAAAATTCCGATCTTGAAAATTATACACATACGCCCAGTCGGGAGGATCAGGTTCTTTAGGGGCTAAATTTTCCAAAAGAATGCGTATGGTGGAATTTCGACCCGTACCTGACATGCCGGAAATGAAAATGTTAAACTCTTCTGTTTTTGTATGTAAACCTGTCTCAATAGCCCTTATAGCACGATCTTGCCCTATGATATTCAAAGATGGAGTTAAATTCTTTTCAATTTCAGTGTGAAAATCTGAAATCTCACAGCACTTTCTTAACTGACATTCAAACAATTCATTCATATCTGTTTCTTCCTTGCTGCAAAAAATTTAGCGAAGATCCATTTTATAGGTTTTTGCCTTCTCCGAAAAGGATTTTAACTTTTCATCCAATTCTTTTTTCATGGATTGATATTGGGCATCAGAAAAATCAGTGGGATGAGATATTCGAAGCGAAACAAAAGAAGCGATATCACTAAAATCTTTTAAATATTCTTGTATATCAGGCACCAGGGTAATTTCTTCAAACTGTGTAGAGTTTTTTTGGTGCTTGGTGAACATTTTCTCGTATTCGTTAATTTGTGTTGCTATTGTGGATTGAGTGTTGTGCCAAGCTGACAAAGCAACGCTATCACCATCTTTTAAACTGGAGAACAGGTAGATATCTTTGGATTTCTGCTTCAGGTAATAGTACACATTTTCAATATCATTTCGGAATGCATTGTGTGCTTCCTTTTTTTGGATGATTCCTCGTACAACAAAAAATCCGCCAAGGCCCACAGCGATAATCAGAACAGCTACAATGATGTACTTCTGGACATGTTTTGGAATACTGATTTTTTTCATGAAACCTCCAATGAAAAAAGTGCCGGAGAACGGAGTCGAACCGTTACAGTATTGCTACCGCAGGATTTTAAGTCCTGTGCGTCTACCAATTTCGCCACTCCGGCACTCATGTAAAAAAACGCTTATTTAGAATAACTTAATGTTTTAATAAATTCAAGCTCTCGAATCGAGTCATACATGGTGATTTTTACTTCCCAGCCATCAAAAAACTCCTCGGGGGTCATATCTTGTGGTTCCAAACTAATCGCACAAGGGGCTGAATATGTATCTCCACTCACAATGATCAAGTGGTTTGGAAGACCAAACTGTATCTTCATGATATCAAAGAAGTTCATTCCGGGCATCATTTCATATTCGGTACCGGATGCATCAAAAGTTCGAACAGTAATAATCTCATAAGAAGCCATACTACGATTTTCAAAATGCGCCGTGAGATATGGCATCGTAGAATCTGCTGTAACACTATCCATTGAACGCGGACCTGGTCCACCCATACCACCTGCATCAACAGCCTGCAATTTGAAACGAACGGGTTCTTTTTTCAAATCATGCTTCACTGTAAAAGGAACGGATGTAGTCCCAACATTCCCCGATCCATCGATAGCCTGTACAATCAGCGTATACTCACCACTAACTAATTTGGAAGGTTGAATTTCTCCATATTCTCCTAATGTTTCAGTTAACAAAGCGGAGTTTAAAAAAACTCTAGAAAAGACTATCGTGGAATCATCTTTGATGGTAACATCGAGAGTCAGTGATTCTTCTTCGAGAATTTCTTTGTCCGATAGATTGTTCACGATAATAATAGGAGACTCAGTATCTTCTTGCCCATCCCCGCTGTTTAACTTCTTTTTTAACTCCTCCACTTCTTTGGAGAGTTTTTCATTTTCGTTTAAAAGATCTGTAATTTGATCTTCTAGTTTTGTGATCAATGTATCCATCATGCCGACTTTTTCAGATAAGGTTTCATTCTCTTCAGTCAAAATATTGACTTTGTTTTTTAGGTCAGCGTTTTCGGTTGTCAATATTTCATTGTCTTTTTCCAAAGAGTCCTTTTGGGTTTGCAATTCGTCGATAATGTTTTGAAGGCTTTCAAGATCAGGAGCAGTCAGTGTAATCGTGCGCGTTGCTCCATCCCATTCCACTTCTGCACCAAATGTTTCCGAGATGAAACGAAGTGGGACAAGGGTTCTTCCTTCAACAATAGTGGGGGGTACATCAAGCTCCAGTGGTTCGCCATTTACAAAGACTTGCTTGTCCCCAACTGTCATTTTGATTGTTTTCACTTCACTTGCAAAAACTGTTGAAATCAAACTGAAAAAGAGAACAAAGGAAAGGAAAAGGGAAATGAATTTTTTCATGTAATTCCTCCTATAAAAAGGCGACAGACGGATTCGAACCGTCGATGAGGATTTTGCAGACCCTTGCCTTACCACTTGGCTATGTCGCCCCTTACTACAAGCGGGAAACGGGATTTGAACCCGCGACCCTTAGCTTGGGAAGCTAATGCTCTACCCCTGAGCTATTCCCGCAAATATGCAATTCTAATAGATTATTGTATAATGAGCTGTGAAAGTGTCAACCTAAAAAAAGAAAGAGGTGAAACATGAAAGTGATTCACATCGAAACCCATAAAAACAAAGAACTGGTTCGGATTGAATCAAAACTTTCATCCGCTGTTCAGAATTACCATTGGAAAAATGGCATCTTAACAGTCTTTGTCCCACATACTACAGCAGGCATCATCATCAACGAAAGCTATGATCCCAATGTTGCAATTGATTTTCTATCCAAAATGCAATCTTTGATTCCCCGTCAAGATCATTATTTACACGCAGAAGGAAACAGTGACTCTCATATTCTGAGCTCCATCACCCATACCTCTGAAACTCTCATTGTTGAGAATGGACAAATCCAATTGGGTGCATGGCAAGGAATTTTCTTTGCAGAATTTGATGGTCCGCGCAGACGTAAAATCTGGCTTCAATGGATATCCAAAGATTAAAAAACTCTTCCTTAAGGAGACTGTATGCTCATTCGATCTAAAATTGTAAAAACCCTTCATGGGATTACAGAAAAAAAAGGGTGGGAGATACCCCTGGAAAACATCGTTGTAGAACAACCTCCCAAAATTGAGATGGGAGACTTTGCTACCACATTACCACTTGCTCTAGCTAGGGTACTGAAAAGAAAGCCCTCCGATATCGCGCAAGAAATTGCACAAGAATTTTCCATGGAAGAAATCTCTATAGTCCAACCTCTTCCCAATGGGTATATCAATTTTTTCTTTAGTACTCCCTTTTTGTTCACTTGCTTTCAGTCTCTACTGGAAGAACCAAAGCAATATATCAGCAGTCAAGAAGGAGCTGGAAAAAAGGTATTGGTTGAGTTTGTGAGCGCGAATCCGACTGGTCCCCTAACAGTTGCCAATGGACGAAGTGCTCCCATAGGGGATACCATTGCCAATCTCCTAGAATTACAAGGATATCAGTGCGATAGAGAGTTTTTTATCAATGACATGGGAGCAAAAGCACAAAAATTAGCAGCGTCTGTTTTCTACTACGCAATGGCTGAACTCCAGCACTCTGTTCCACCTCCCGATGAAATGTATCCTGGTGATTACGTACAAACACTAGCCTCCGATTATATCCAAAAAGAAGGAGAATCTCTTCTGACAATCTCTCGCGAAGAAGCGATCGACCTTTTAAAACAATTTAGCATCTCTACCATGGTATCTAGAATGAAAGAGGATCTTGACGATTTTCATATCCATTTTCAATCATGGTTTCCCGAAAGCTCTCTCCATAATGGGTATATTCAAGATACATTCGATCGGTTAAAAAACCAGGGCGTTGTAGAAGAAAAAGATGGTGCACACTGGTTTTTAACAACTAAATTTGGCGATGAAAAAGATCGCGTTCTTATTCGATCCAATGGACTTGCTACCTATTTACTTGGTGATATCGCTTACCATAGAAACAAACTTGAGCGGGGATATGATTTCTGCGTTGATGTTTGGGGTGCAGATCAAAGCCATGTAAATCCTCTAAAATGGGCACTTCATACACTAGGATTTTATGAAGACCAGCTAAAAACTGTTACATTTCAACTTGTTCACTTATTCCGCGACAATCAAGAAGTAAAAATGTCCAAATCCGGCGGTAACTACATCACACTGCGAGAACTACTCGATGAAGTTGGTCCAGATGTAAGTCGCTTTGTCTATTTAAGCAGGAGCAACGAGCAACATTTAAATTTTGATTTGGATATAGCAAAAAACAGAGACCCCAAGAGTCCCGTGTTTTATGCCCAGTATGCCTATACAAGGTGCAAGGGAATTTGTCGAGAAGCAGAAGCGGTTAACATTGATATCCCGCAAAAATGGGAAGATGTAGATCTTTCCTTGTTGAAAGACCCTGCTGAGTTGCAAGTTCTCCGGCGTTTTGCCATCATGCCGGAGCTTTTAGAACGTGCCTGTAATTCATTAGCACCTCATTTGGTTACGCAAGATATTCAAATTCTTGCCAATGATTTTCACTCCTTTTATGAAAATTGTCGCGTTATTGACATCGATCATATTGAACGAACAAAAGCCCGTTTATTGCTTGTGATCAGCATTGAAAAATTATTATCCCACTTGTTCTCCTTGATTGGAATTCATGCACCGGAGAGAATGTGATGAAAAAAGAACACACTACACTATATCGCACGTGGAGACCTAAGAAATTTGACGATGTCATTGGCCAAAAAGAAATCGTTCGAGTTCTCAAAAATGAAATTACATTAGACAAAATACACCATGCATATTTATTTTGCGGTCCTCGAGGTACTGGTAAAACTTCTTGCGCCAGAATTCTGGCACGAAGTCTGAATTGTGCAGAAGGTCCCACCACCGAACCTTGTGGGGTGTGTCGATCTTGTATATCGATTGATTCAGGCATCAATTTAGATGTCATCGAAATTGATGCCGCTTCCAATCGGGGAGTTGATAATATTCGCGAGCTTCGCGAAAAAGTTCATCTTACTCCTGTCCAGTGCCGCTACAAAGTATACATTATTGATGAAGTTCACATGCTAACAGGAGAAGCGTTTAATGCTCTTCTAAAAACGCTGGAAGAACCTCCCCAACACACCATTTTTATTATGGCTACTACAGAAGCTCACAAATTACCAAAAACCATCATCAGTCGATGTCAAAAATTTGATTTTCGTCGAATATCTGCAGAGGAGATTGCAGAAAAACTCCGTATGGAGGCAGAAGCAGAGGGAATTCATATTGACTTGAAAGCAATGCAAAGAATAGCAGAAAGTAGCGATGGAGCTATGAGAGATGCGGAGTCCATTCTGGATCAGCTTTCTGTATTATCCGGTCCCGAAGATAAAATTCATGAATCCGATGTATTGGCACTTCTTGGAAAAACCAATACAGAAACGCTTTATAGCATCATGGAAAGTCTGTTTATAGGCGACTTTCCTTCCTTGCTGGATGCATTACATGCTGTAGTCTCCTCTGGAACCGATGTATTTTTATTCACGCAGGATTTACTGTCCTATTGTAGAGATATTGTTGTTCTAGCAGAAACATTTGGGAAAAGTTCCTTTCTGACCACAATCCCTCAAACTGACAATGATATGTACTTTGAACAAGCAAAAAAGATTCCTATGGCACTGCTGATGAAGTTTACACTCCTTCTCACCAACGCTCTTCCAACCATGAAATATCTTTCTAGGCCCGAATTACTATTAGAAACAAGCTTGCTACAAATGAAACATCTTGTGGATCATCCTGTTAAAAAGAAACCATCTGTGAGTACCTTTCCAAAGAAAAAAACTGAAGAAACCGTTACACCCTCTCAAAAGAAAACTGCACAATCCGCTGAAATCACCATCGAGCAGCCCCCTGAAATCAAAGATCCACTATGGAAAGAATTCACACAGGCATTAAAAACAGAATCTCCCGATTTGTTTATCCATGTAATGCGGACGCAGCTGGTCAAGATTAGTGAAGAAACCGCTTACATTGTCTTTTCTATCGACAATAAGTTTAGCTACGAACAACTCAATAAAGAGAAGCATCTTCAAGAGCTTCACCGAAAATTCCAGGAAAAATACCCGGAGCTTTCCTACCGTTTAGTGCCGAAACTTGGTTTTAATCATGAAAAAGCTACCTACGAATTTAAAAAAGAGGAAGAAAAAGAAGAAATCATAAAGGATCCCGTTATAATAGATACGTTAGAAACATTCAAAACCAGTATAGATACTGTAGAAAAATCGTATAAGGAGTAAATATGAACGTAATTGATCGTGCAAAAAATCTAAACAAATATAGGAAAATTGCTACTGAATTAAGCAAAATGCTCTATGAAGCAGAAAACAAATCCAAAACTGTCAAAGTTACAGTTAAAGGTGATATGAATGTGAAAAGCATTGAAATTGATCCAGAGTATATCCAGGAAATTCGCCCCGAACTATTGCAAAAAAGCATTCGTGATGTTGTCAACATGGCTTTAAACAAAGCAAAAGTAGCCACTCAAAAAGAAACAAAAAAGTTAGCGGAGGAAATGGGTCTCAACTTGCCCATGTAACACATGCCCTATTACACCCCTGGATATCAGAGAGCAATTGAAGAATTAAGCAAACTTCCGGGAATTGGTCCAAAAAGTGCAGAAAAACTGGCAGATTATATTTTACACTTAAAACCTGAATACTTTCATCAATTCATGGATGTTCTCCATTCAATGAGAGACAAGGTGCACCCTTGCACAAAATGTTTTCATTTAACAGAAGGGTCAGTATGTTCTATTTGCTCAGATATAACCAGGGATCAACATACTATTTGTGTGGTAGAAAAAGAACGAGATGTCCTGGCCATTGAAAAAACGGGTTCTTACAAAGGTCTTTACCACGTATTAGAAGGTTCTATCAGTCCTATCAACGGAATAGGACCTGAAAAAATCCGAATCAAGGAATTGTTTGATCGAATACAACAAGAGCCTATCCAAGAGATTATTCTTGCCCTTAATTTTAGCCAAGCTGGAGATTTAACCTGCATGTATATTATTCATCAGCTTCAAGGTGCAAATATCAATATCACGCGTTTGGCATCTGGTATTCCAACGGGAACTGACATTGAATTTGCAGATTCAAAAACCCTTCAAGCTGCCTTCAAAGGAAGAGAACGATTCGAAATGGAGGAGAACTAATGCGCCGATTACTGATTACTATTATTTCCAATTGGTTGTGTTTCCTCATTATCGGGGAGTTATTCCCTACATGGTTAATTGTAGCAAATTGGAAAGTCGCTTTTCTTGCAGGCCTTTTGTTGGGTCTTGTGAATGTTATTATTAAGCCCATACTCACCATCATTACGCTACCTTTACATATTTTAACATTGGGCCTATTTGCTTTTGTAATCAACGCAATTGTCTTGTTCTTAACCTCTTCTTTCATAGATGGAATCACCATCCCTTCTTTTTGGCCCTATGCATTTCTCACTTCTTTAGCATTTGCCATACTCAACTGGGTGTTAATGATCGTTCTGCGAGGAAAATAAACAACTACCAAGGAGTTTTTTATGTGTGGAGTATTTGGAATCATATTTCCCAACGATACAAATGAATTAGGAGATATTCTCATTAAAGGATCAAGAAAATTGGTCTACCGAGGATATGACTCAGCTGGTTTTGCTGCATTTCAAGACAACGGTGCCACAGTTTTAAAAAAAGGACCGGGAATGCTTGAAAGTATTATTCAGAAGGAAAAAATCTCGGAGTACCATGGGAACCGGGGTATTGTTCAGCTGCGATGGGCAACCTTTGGTGAACCAAATGCTGAGAATTCCCAACCTCATTATGATTCCGACAAAGATATTATTGGTGCACACAACGGGAACATCGTCAATACAGAACAACTCATCGAGCAATTTACGCAAGAAGGGATGGTTGTACGGGGAACCAATGATGGAGAAATGGTTGTGCATGCTTACGAAAAATTTTTCAACCAACTCCAAGACCCAAAACAGGCGATGATGAAAGCACAAACCATTTTACAAGGAGACTACGCTTTCATTTGTGGAAATATTGACAGACACCAACTGCTGGCTGTAAAAATGGGATCTTCTTTGTATATGGGAGTTGGTAAAGATTTTATTGTTTGCTCCTCCGATTTGGGTTCCATTCTCCAGTTTACTCGCAACATTGTCTATTTAAAAGATGGTGACCTTGTCCTTTACGATCACAACAGCTACCACATTTATGACATCCATACGGGAAAAGAAATCCAGCGTCCCATAGAACAATGCGATATTCGTATTGAAGAAGCAAATTTACTTGGATTTGACCATTATATGATGAAAGAAATCCATGAACAGCCTAAAAAAGTTCAAGAATTGTATGATCTTCTTGAAAACACCCAATCCAATACAGATGATATGATTGAGCTTATCAATCAATCTGATCATGTCTATTTAGTAGCATCTGGCACATCCTATCATGCAGCAGTTGTTGGTGCATATTACCTCAATCATTTAGCTGGCATTCATGCTGTCCCTGTTTTGGCAGGTTATTTCAATGAATATTACAACGTATCTCCCACGGCAAAAGACGTGATCTTTTGTGTATCTCAAAGCGGGGAAACAAAAGATGTAATTAATGTCATTAATCCCATTCTCCACAACACCAGTGCAAAAATCATCAGTATGGTGAATGTAATTGGCTCTTCCATTGCTCAAAAATCAGAAATCGTAATGAATGTTGCTGCAGGTTTGGAAACAAGTGTTCCCGCAACAAAATCTTACATGAATCAGCTTTTCGCTTTTCTATATCTAGCAACCTATGCCGGAAAAAAGAAAGGTTATGACAAAGCAAAGGAAATCGATCGCTATCTTCCCCAAATTCCAAAACTTCTAGAAGCCACTTTGGAAGAAACGAAAGAAGATGCAAAAGAAATAGCAGATTTACTAGTAAAAAGAGGATCCGACCTATACTGCCTCGGATATGGAATCCAATATGGTACAGCTCTAGAGGGTGCTTTAAAAATCAAAGAAGTGTACTACAAGCACTGCGAAGGCATGTATTCTTCTGAATTTAAACATGGTCCACTTTCCATTGTGGACGAAGGATATCCCATTCTCTTCCCTGCCAGTCCTGCTGATGACCATATGGTCATCAGTCACATCAATGAAATTCGAGTGCGAAAAGGCAATGTGATTGTCATATCTCCGCAATACCATGGATACGCAAAAGCCGCATCAAGATTGATTGCAGTTCCCGATTCAGATCATTACTTCATTCCTCTTACTACTGTAGTCGTTCTTCAGCTTATTGCCTACTATGCAAGTGTTCAAGCTGGTCTAAATCCAGATTTCCCCAGAAATATCAGCAAAACATTGACGGTAGACTAATGCATAGAGAAAGACCTTACAATCAAATTCGTGAAACTCGCATTACTCCGTATTATTTAGAAAAACATCCCGCTTCAGTTTTAATCGAAATGGGCTATACAAAAGTTCTTTGTGCAGCCACAATTGAAGAAAAAACACCTTTTTTCCTCAAAAATGGAGATATTGGTTGGATCACAGCAGAATACTCCATGCTTCCCTGTAGCGGAGATGGACGAAATACAAGAGATACGGGAGCTCATCGAAATGGCCGTAACATGGAAATACAAAGACTGATTGGAAGAGCTCTTCGAACTGCTTTCGATTTGCATTACTTGAAAGACCTGACCGTTATGGTAGATTGCGATGTAATTCAAGCAGATGGTGGAACCCGAACTGCCTCTATTACAGGAGCTTTTGTCGCTAGTATGCTTGCATTCCGACTCCGAAATATCAGTCCAAATGTTTGCAGTACCAAAATCGCAGCCATCAGTATTGGTATGGTACGCAACGAACTTCTACTCGATTTGGACTACCAAGAAGATTCTCAAGCTCAGGTGGATTGTAACCTTGTCATGGACCAGGAAGGACGCATTATTGAAATTCAAGGCACAGGTGAGAAAAAACCATTTACCCTAGCAGAACTGGACACTATTCTTTCTCTTGGATATCAGGGAATTCAAAAGCTCATGGAATTGCAGGAGCAAGCATTGCAAATCCCATCTCCTTCCACATGCAAATCATCTTAGCATCTTCGAATACTCACAAAGCAAAAGAATTTCAAGACAAGCTTCAGAGCAATTCTGTTGAAGTGCAATTATGCAGCGCACTAGGAATTCAAATAGAGTCTGATGTTGAAAAATATCATACCTACTACCAGAATGCAGAAGCAAAATGCAATGCTGTATACCAACAATTGAAAGATCCAGATTCTTCCATGATTGTTGCTGATGATTCTGGCATTGAAGTTTCGATATTGGGAAATCTTCCCGGGGTACGGTCTGCGCGGTTTGCATCATCGGGCAAAGACCAGGATAACCGAAAAAAACTTCTCCATTTGCTAAAATTCTACACCTTCGCTCAAAAAAAATGCCACTTTACGTGTGTACTGTGTTGCCGATATCAAAAAAGAATCTACTATTTTGAGGGACGAGTACATGGATTTATTCTTGGTTTCGAAAGAGGATGCGGAGGATTCGGATATGATCCCATTTTTTACTATCCTCCATTTTCCAAAACGTTTGCACAGATCCCGTCTGATCTGAAAAACCAAGTAAGTCACCGCGGTCGTGCACTGGATAAATTGAGAATGTTTGTAGAAAGTACCAAAGGTGGGACTCGAACCCACACGAGGTTTAACCCTCACTAGGACCTGAACCTAGCGCGTCTACCAATTCCGCCACTTTGGCATTCTGAAACATTTTAGCATGTTTTAGAACAAACTCCAAATATGGGGGTTGGTTTACTTCTTTTTGAAAAATGATATAATCATTTGTCGCTGATCGCGGAGAGATGGCCGAGCGGTTGAAGGCGCACGCTTGGAAAGCGTGTAGGCGGGATGACTGCCTCGAGGGTTCGAATCCCTCTTTCTCCGCCATTTTTTTTTGGTTTTTTCTTCTTACCCATTTCCCTCTTCTTTTTTTCTTATTTTTTCTTGGTAAACTTTTTCCTTCCAAAAGAGTATAATAAAGTGAACAAAAGTTTCATTTTAAGGTGACTATATGATAGATTGGCTTCATAAGAAAGCAAAAACCAGACTGCAATGGGTGTTGTTTGATTTTTTTATACGTATTC